>ERZ1066120.300-NODE-300-length-49386-cov-39.115039_pt1 | contig 49386 bp, 49 predicted proteins | sample MGYA00382767_ERZ1066120 | MGnify/ENA primary metagenome ERZ1066120 (study PRJEB33369, sample SAMEA5778350) | biofilm metagenome | biome: Industrial cooling water; feature: Water cooling tower basin; material: Biofilm | place: United Arab Emirates | collected...
GGGCGGCGGAGGGCGGGGCGGCCGCGACGCCGGAGGCGCCGGGCTCCATGGCGGCGGCGCTGGGTCAGGAGGTGGCGGAGGCGGCAGGGCCGGAGGCGGGGGCGGAGGCGCCGGGCTCGACGGGCGCGGCGCCGGAACTGGGGGCGGCAGGGATGGAGGCAGGGCCGGCGGCCGGCCCTGCCCCGGCGCCTGCCCTGGCCCCAGCGACGGCGCCGGAGGGGGCGTCGGACGGGGGCCCGGACGGGGGCTCGGGCCTCGTCGGGGCGGCGGCGCCCGGGACGGCCTCGGGGACGGCATCCGGGACGGCGCCGGGGTCGGCACCTGGGCCGGCCCCGGGGGCCGTCTCTGGGGCGGTGTCCGGGGCGGCCTCCGACACGGCCTCCGGGGCGGCCTCCGGGGCGGCGCCCGGGACGGTGCCCGGGACGGTGGCCAGGACGGTGCCGGAGGCAGCCGGAGCGGCGCCGGGGTCGGCCCTCGTGGCGGCCCCTGGGGCGCTCTCCGAGGCGGCGGCCGCGGAGGCGCCCGGGGCGGCCGCGGAGGCGCCCTCGCTGGGGCCGCCTCGGCCCGTCGCGGTGGCGCCGGTGGCGCTCTGGGCGCCGAAGGCCGACGGCAGGGCGGTCGCGCCGTGGCGGGCCGGCGGGGCGGCGCCGGGCGTCGGGGACCTCCTCCTGGCCTTCGCGCCGGAGGCCTCGGGCGTGTCGGCGCAGCCGGCGCCCTGGGACGGCTCGCGCGTGCTCCTGCTGGTCGCGGCGGAGGGGGCGGCGGAGGTGCGGGTGGACTGGGCGCCGCCCGGGGCCTCGCCGCCCTGGGCCGCCGCCTGGCGGCCACTGTCGGCGCCGCAGGGGCCCCTGGCCGCCTTCGAGGTGGTGCCGGCCGGGCCGCCCTCGCCCGTGCTCGCCACCGTGCTGCGCGACGCGAGGGGTCCGCCGGTGGCGGTCGGCGGGCTCGACCCCGCGCGGGAGCCCGATCGCTGGGCGGGGCTGGTGGTGGGCTGGGGGCTGCTGCTGCGGGGCGAGGCGCCGGCGGGGTGGGGCTGGGCCGACCTGCTGCCGGCGGCGCGGGCCTTGGCCGGGGCCGACCCCCTGCGGCGGGAGGCGCTGCGGCTCATGGCGCAGGGCGCGCCCTAGCCGGCCCAGCCGCGCATCCAGCGCAGGCCGTCCTCCGTGCGGCCCCGGGGGTGGTACTCGGCCGACACCCAGCCCCCGTAGCCGTCCGCCCGGAGGCGGTCGCGGAAGGGCGCCCAGACGGCGGCCTCGGGCTCGTGGCGGCCGGGGGCCTGGGCGATCTGGACGTGGGCGACCTGGGCGCGGGCGCGGTCCCAGGCGGGCAGGAGGCCGAGGCCCAGGCGCTGGACGTGGTAGGCGTCGAAGAGGAGGCGGAGGTTGGGGGCGCCCACCTCGGCGACCACGTCGAGCGCCTGGCCGAGATCCGACAGGAAGTAGCCCGGCCTGTCGTGGGGGTTGAGGGGCTCGACGAGGAAGGTCAGGCCGGGATGGGCGGCCGCCGCGTGGGCGAGGTTGGCGAGGAAGGCGGCGCGGGCCGCCGCGCCCTCGGCCTCCCCGGCCATGAGGTGGACCATGGGGGCGCCCAGCGCCTCGGCCACCCGCACGGCGCGCCTCAGGTCGGTGCGGAAGCGCGCCTCGCCGCCGGGGATGGCGGCGAAGCCGCGCGGGCCGCCCGCCCAGTTGGGCGGCGGCGCGTTGAGCGACACCATGGGCACGCCCGCGCGCGCCAGAGCGTCCCGCAGGACGGGCGCGGGATCGTCGTAGGGGAGCTGCGCCTCCACCCCGGCGAAGCCGGCGATGGCCGCCGCCACGATGCGGTCGGGGAGCGGCCGGTCGGCGAAGAGCAGCGAGAGGTTGGCGCAGAGGCGCATGAGGGGGCCCTAGCAGGGGGGGCGAGGGGAAGGAAGAACCGGGGAGGCCCGCGGAGGTCCGCGGGCCCCGCCCGTGCGGGGCTCCATCCCGGAGGCTGGGCGCCCGCGCGGGGGGGGTCCGGGGGGCGCCCGCGTCCCCCGGCCTTCCTTCCCCTGCCCTCCCCTGCTAGGCGCCCCCTCATGCTGCTGGCCCGCTCCCCTGCCGTCTCCGGCAACGCCCTGGCGGCCTTGTCCATGGTGGTGTGGGCGTTCGGGTTCCCGGCGCTGGAGGTGCTGCTCCAGACCTGGAGCCCGGCGGCGGTGGCCACGGGGCGCTTCGTGCTGTCGCTCCTGCTCCTCGTGCCGGTGCTCCTGGCGATGGAGGGGTGGCCGCGCGGGATGCCCTGGGGGCGGGCGCTCCTCTATGGGGCGGTGGGGCTCGGGGGCGGGACCTTCCTGATGATCCTGGCGCAGGCGGCCACGGACCCCGTCACGGTGGCGGTGATCGCGTCCGTCACGCCGCTCGCGGCGACGCTGGTGGAGTGGGGGGAGGACCGCCGGCCGCTGTCGCGGGGGTTCCTGCTGGGGTTGGGGGCGAGCGTCGTGGGGGGCGTGGTGGCCACGGCGGGGAGCCGGGCGGAGGGGGGGAGCCTGGCCGTGGGCGTGGCGCTCGCGGTGGGGTCGTGCCTGGTGTATTCCTGGGGAAGCCACCGGACGGTGCGGGGGCTGCCGGGGCAGAGCGCGCTCGCGCAGAGCACCGCGACCATCGCGGGGGGGCTCCTGCTGGCGGGGGCGGCCTTCGCGGGGGTGGCGGCGCTGGGGGGGCCGGGGCTGCCGCCGGGGGCGTTCTCGGGGCGCGACCTGGGGCTGCTGGCGGTCTATGCCCTGGGGGGGATGGCGCTGTCGCAGCTGCTGTTCGTGCTCGCCATCCGGCGCATCGGGGTGGCCTTGGCGAGCTTCCACGTCAACGGCACGCCGTTCTACGTGATGCTGATCATGCTCGCCTTCGGGGGCGGGTGGAGCTGGATGCAGGCCCTGGGGGCGGCCGTGGTGGTGGGGGGCGTGGTGCTCGCGCAGAGGGCCTAGAGGGGGCCGAGGTCGAAGGTGGCGCCGGCGGAGCGGGCCAGGAGGCGGCCGTCGCGTTCGTCGCAGAGGTCCACGAGGCGCAGGTAGGTCTTGCGGTCGAGCCGCGCCAGGAGGCCGTGGCGGACGTGCAGCGTGGGGCCGTCGCCGTCGCGGGCCTCCACGGCGTGGCCGGGGCCGGCGAGCACGGCGTCGCCCAGGTTGGTGGCGAAGAGCAGGCCGTCGGGCGTCGCCTCCACGTCCACGGCCAGGAAGGGGGTGTCGTCCACGTCCACGGTCATGCGCTCGGCGGGCGTCACCAGGACGTGCTCGTGGGGGTCGCGGCGCAGGATGGAGGCGAAGAGCCGCACCAGGGCGGGGCGGCCGATGGGCGTGCCCTCGTGCAGCCAGGCGCCGTCGCGCAGGATGCGCATGCGCGAGTGGCCGCAATGGGGCGGGTTCCAGAGGTGGACGGGGGGCGGGCCGCGCCGCCCCGAGGCGTTGACGGCCTGGGCCGCCGCCTGGGCCAGAGGGGGGCCGCCCGTCCCGCCGTCCGCCGTCTCACCATTCCTTGTCTTTCCCATGCCAGTCGCCCGGGCTACCCCTCCCGGCGCACGATAGGACAGGGCGAGGGGAAGTCACATGGCCGATGGGGACCTCCTCGACCGCATCGAGTCGCTCCAGCTCCGGCTGGGGGAGGCGCGGGCCTCGGTGGCGCGGCGCTTCATCGGGCAGGAGAGGGTGGTGGACCTGACCCTGTCCGCGCTGCTCTGCGGCGGGCACGCGCTGCTGGTGGGGCTGCCGGGCCTGGGCAAGACGCGGCTGGTGGACGCCCTGAGCACGGTCATGGGGCTGGAGGGCGGGCGCATCCAGTTCACGCCCGACCTGATGCCGGCCGACATCCTCGGGTCGGAGGTGCTGGACCAGGCGGCGGACGGCTCCAGGGCCTTCCGCTTCGTGCCGGGGCCGGTGTTCTGCCAGCTGCTGCTGGCCGACGAGATCAACCGGGCGAGCCCGCGCACGCAGTCGGCGCTCCTTCAGGCCATGCAGGAGCGCGAGGTGACGGTCGCGGGCGAGCACAGGCCGTTGGGCAGCCCCTTCCACGTGCTGGCCACGCAGAACCCCATCGAGCAGGAGGGGACCTACCCGCTGCCCGAGGCGCAGCTCGACCGCTTCCTGTTCCAGATCGACGTGCCCTATCCGTCGCGCGACACCGAGCGGGCGATCCTGCTGGCCACCACGGGGGCCGAGGAGGCGGAGGCGCGGGCGGTGATGGGGCCGGGGGAGCTGCTGGCCGCGCAGGTGGTCCTGCGGCGGATGCCGGTGGGCGAGAGGGTCGTGGAGGCCATCCTGGACCTGGTGCGGGCCTGCCGGCCCGGGGAGGGGGCGTCCAAGGAGGTCGCCGAGGCCGTGGCCTGGGGGCCGGGGCCGCGCGCGGCGCAGGCGCTGATGCTGGCGGTCAGGGCGGAGGCGCTGCTCACGGGGCGGCTCGCGCCCTCGGTGGAGGACGTGCGCCGGCTGGCCCTGCCGGTGCTGGAGCACCGCATGGCGCTGACCTTCGCGGCGCGGGCCTCCGGCGCCTCGCTCCCGGCGCTGATCGAGAGGGTGGCGACGGGCGCGACGCGGGTCGAGGCGGCGGCGTGAGCCTGCCCCTCAGGGCGGAGGCCGAGGGGCTGGCTGAGCCGCTGCCGGCGCTTCTGGCCGAGGCGCGGCACCTGGCGGCGACCGTCACGCTGGGCGAGCACGGGCGCCGGCGGCCCGGGGCGGGGGCGGACTTCTGGCAGTACCGGGCGGCCCTGCCGGGCGAGGACGCGCGGCGGATCGACTGGCGCCGCTCGGCGCGATCCGACGCTGCCTTCGTGCAGGACAAGGAGTGGCAGGTCGCCCAGACGGTGATGATCTGGGTGGACCGGGGCCGCTCCATGGCCTTCGCCTCCTCGCCCCGGCTTCCGACCAAGGCGCACCGGGCGCGCGTCCTGGCGCTGGCGGCGGCCGTGCTGCTGGTGCGCGGGGGGGAGCGCGTGGGCATGGGCGCCGATGGCCTCCCGCCGCGCCGGGGCGCGCACATGCTGGAGCGGCTGGCGGGGCGGCTCGCGCAGGACGCGGCGCCCGACTACGCGGAGGCGGACGCCTCGGGGATGCCGCAGGGGGCCTGCGCGCTGCTGGTCGGCGACTTCCTGGGCGACCCCGAGCCCTTGCGCCGCGCCGTGGGGGCGGCCGCGGCCCGGGGCGTCCGAGGCGCCCTCGTGCAGGTGCTGGACCCGCAGGAGGTGGCCTTCCCCTTCGAGGGGCGCACGATCTTCGAGAGCGTGGGGGGCACGGCGCGGCACGAGACCCTGCGCGCGGGCGACCTGCGCGACCGCTACAAGGGGCGGCTCGCCGAGCGGCAGGACGTCCTGGCCGCGCTGGCGCGGGCGGCGGGCTGGCGCAGCACCACGCACGTGACGGACCAGCCGGCGACGGGCGCGCTGCTGTGGATCCACGGCGCCCTGGAGGGGCCGCGCTAGATGTGGGCGGTCGGCCCCTTGGGCTTCGCGGCGCCCTGGCTCCTGGTGGCGCTGGCGGCCCTGCCGCTCCTGTGGCTGATCCTGCGGGCGGTGCCGCCCCTGCCGATCCGGCGGCGGTTCCCGGCCGTCACGCTGCTCCTGGGGCTGGAGGACCGCGAGCCGCAGGCGGACCGCACGCCGTGGTGGCTCCTGCTGCTGCGGATGCTGGCGGTGGCCCTGCTGATCCTGGCCTTCGCGGGGCCGGTGCTCAACCCCCGCGCCGAGCGCGGCGGGGACGGGCCGCTGCTGGTGCTGCTCGACGGCACCTGGGCGGACGCGCGCGACTGGGCGCGGCGCCTGGAGCGGGCCGAGGACCTCATCGCGGAGGCCGGGCGCGACGGGAGGCCGGTGGCGGTGGCGGTGCTGACCGCGACGCCCGCCACGCCCGAGTTCCGCGAGGCGGCGGCGGCCGTCCAGCGCCTGCCCAACCTCTCGCCGCAGCCCTGGCTGCCGGACGCGGCCGCGCACGAGGCCTGGGCCGAGGCGCTGCGGGCCGTGGAGGGGGGCTTCGACACGGCCTGGCTGTCGGACGGGCTGGCGCGCGAGGGGCGCGAGGCGCTGCTGCGGGTGCTGGAGGACAAGGGGAGCGTGACGGCGGTGCAGGAGCCGAGGGGCGTCGTGGCGCTCCTGCCGCCGCGCTTCGCGGAGGGCGAGATCGCGCTCACCGCCCGGCGCACGCCCACGGGGCCGGCGCTGGCCGTGCCGGTGGCGGCCGTGGGGCTCGACCCGGCGGGCGCGGAGCGGCGGCTGGCCACCGCCACGCTCGACTTCGCGGCCGGCGCGGGGGAGGCGACGGTGGCGCTGTCCCTGCCCCCCGAGCTGAGGAACCGGGTCACGCGGTTCGAGCTGCCGGGGGTGCGGAGCGCGGCGGCGGTGGCGCTCGCGGACGACGGGCTGCGGCGGCGCGAGGTGGGGCTGGTGGCGGCGGAGGCCGACGCGGAGGCGCTCGACCTCCTGGACCCCCTCTACTACCTGCGCGAGGCGCTCCGGCCCAACGCGGACCTGGTCGAGGGGACGCTGGGGGACGTGGTGCTCGCCAACCCGGACGTGATCGTGCTGGCGGACGTGGCGGGGCTGACGGAGGCGGAGGCGGCGTCGGTGACGGCCTGGGTGGAGGGGGGCGGGCTGCTCCTGCGCTTCGCGGGGCCGCGGCTGGCGGGGTCGGACGTGGGGCGTGCGCAGGAGGACCCCTTGATGCCGGTGCGGCTGCGCGCGGGCGGGCGCAGCGTGGGGGGCGCGATGAGCTGGGGCGAGCCCAAGCGGCTCGCGCCCTTCGCGGAGGGGAGCCCCTTCTTCGGGCTGGAGGTGCCGGGGGACGTGGAGGTGCGCGCGCAGGTGGTGGCGCAGCCCGACCCCACGCTCGCCGAGCGGGTGATCGCGCAGCTCCAGGACGGCACGCCCCTGGTGACGCGCAAGGCCCTGGGGGAAGGGCAGGTGGTCCTGGTGCACGTCACGGCCAACGCCGAGTGGAGCACGCTGCCGCTGTCGGGGCTGTTCGTGTCCATGCTGGAGCGGCTGGCCGTGACCGCGCGGGCCGCGCCGGCCACGGAGGCGGAGCTGGCGGGCACGACCTGGGTGCCCGAGGAGCGGCTCGACGCCTGGGGAGCGCTCTCGGCCGTCGAGGACCAGCCGGGGGTGGCGGGGGAGGCCTTCGCGGAGGCGGTGGCGGGGCCGGCGCTGCCGCCGGGGCTCTACCGGGGCGAGGACCGCCGGATCGCGGTCAACGCGGCCGGGCCGGGGCTGGAGCTTGGGCCGGCGGCCTGGCCCGCGTCGGTCGCCGTGGAGGGCCTGGGCGTGGCGCGGGAGGTGCCGCTCAAGGGGGGGCTTCTGGCGGCGGCGCTGGCGATGCTCGTGCTGGACGCGCTGGCCTCGCTGCTGCTGTCGGGGCGGATGCGGGGGCCCAGGGCGGTCCCGACGGCCGTGGCGGCGGGGCTGGCGCTGCTGCTGCTCGCGCCCCTGCCGCGCGCGCAGGCGCAGGAGGTGGAGACGCCGGGCGCGGTCACGGAGGCGGACGCCTTCGCCTTGGCGGCCACCACGGAGGTGGTGCTGGCCTACGTCCTGTCGGGGGACGGGGAGGTGGACGCGGTGGCGGCGGCGGGGCTCCTGGGGCTGTCGGACGCGCTCTGGGCGCGCACCGCCGTGGAGCCGGCGGCGCCGGTGGCGGTGGACCTGGAGCGCGACGAGATCGCCTTCTTCCCGCTCCTCTACTGGCCGGTGACCGCCCAGACGCCGATCCCGTCGCAGGCGGCCTACGACAAGCTCAACCGCTACCTGGCCACGGGGGGCATGATCCTCTTCGACACTCGCGACGCCGACATCGCGGGGGCGGGGATCATGGGCGGCACGCCCGAGGGGCGCAGGCTCCAGGCCATCGCGCGCGGGCTCGACGTGCCCCCCCTGGAGCCGATCCCCGAGGACCACGTGCTGACGCGGACCTTCTACCTCTTGCAGGACTTCCCCGGCCGCTGGGATTCCCCCGAGGTGTGGGTGGAGGCGTCGGACCCCGACGCGGTGCTGGCCGAGGGGATGCCCTTCCGCGACCTCAACGACGGGGTCACGCCGGTCGTCATCGGCGGCAACGACTGGGCGGCGGCCTGGGCGGTGGACGAGTACGGCGCGCCGCTCCTGCCCGTGGGGCGGGGGCAGGCCGGCGAGAGGCAGCGCGAGATGGCGCTGCGCTTCGGGGTCAACCTGGTGATGCACGTGCTGACGGGCAACTACAAGTCGGACCAGGTGCACGTGCCGGCGCTGCTGGAGCGGCTGGGCCAATGAGCGGGCGGCCGTGACCTCCTTCATCCTCGATCCCCTCCTGCCCTGGCCCGTCCTGGCCGCCGCCGGCGCGCTGGCGCTGCTCGTCGTGGTGCTCGCGGCCTGGCGGGGGCTGGGGGGCTGGTGGCTGCGGCTCCTGGCGGGCCTCGCGGTGATGGGGGCGCTGCTCAACCCGTCGCTCCAGGAGGAGGAGCGCGAACCGCTGTCGGACATCGTGGTGGCGGTGGTGGACGAGTCGTCCTCGCAAAGCGCTGTGTCGGACCGCGCCGCGCAGACGGCCGAGGCGCTGGCGGCGCTGGAGGCGGAGGTGGCGCGCAGGCCGGGCACGGAGCTGCGCGTGGCGCGTGTGGGCGACGCGGAGGGCGACGGGGGCTCGCGGGTGCTCTCGGCGCTGAGCGAGGCCCTGGCCGAGGAGCCGCCGGGGCGGGTGGCGGCGGCGGTGCTTCTGACCGACGGGCAGGTCAGCGACCTCGCCGCCGCGCCGGACCTGCCCGTGCCGCTCCACGTGCTGCTGTCGGGGCGCGAGGGGGACTGGGACCGCAGGCTCGTGGTCAGGAACGCCCCGGCCTTCGGCATCCTGGACGAGGAGATCACGCTGACGGTGCGGCTGGAGGATTCGGGCGAGGCGCCCGAGGCGGCCACGGCGCCGCTCACCATCAGCGTGGACGGCGGGCCGCCCATGCGCTTCGACGTGCCGGTGGGCGAGGACATGGAGCTGCCGCTGGTGCTGCCGCACGGGGGGCTCAACGTCCTCCAGTTCGAGACGCCGGCCGTCGAGGGCGAGCTGACCGACCGCAACAACGCGGCCGTGGTGCAGATCAACGGCGTCCGGGACCGCCTGCGCGTCCTGCTGGTCAGCGGCGAGCCCAACCCGGGCGAGCGCACCTGGCGCAACCTGCTCAAGTCCGACGCGGCCGTGGACCTCGTGCACTTCACCATCCTGCGCCCGCCCGAGAAGCAGGACGGGGTGCCGGTGGAGGAGCTGAGCCTCATCGCCTTCCCCACCTACGAGCTGTTCGTGGAGAAGATCGAGGAGTTCGACCTCATCATCTTCGACCGCTACTCGCGCCAGGGCATCCTGCCCAACGAGTACCTGGCCAACGTCGCGCAGTACGTGCGGGACGGGGGCGCCGTGCTGGTGTCGGGGGGGCCGGAATACGCCGGCGCCGAGAGCGTCTACCGCTCGCCGCTGGGCGAGGTGCTGCCGGGCGCGCCCACGGCGCGCGTCGTCGAGGAGGGCTTCGTGCCGCGCCTCACCGACCTCGGCCGGCGGCACCCCGTGACGGAAGGGCTGGAGGACCTCGCCCCGCGCCCCACCGCCGAGGACGGGACCCCGGGCTGGGGGCGCTGGTTCCGGCTGATCGACGTGACCCCCACGCCCGAGAGCGAGACGGTGATGAGCGGGCCCGAGGGGCGGCCGCTGCTGCTGCTGGACCGCGTGGGCGAGGGGCGGGTGGCGCTGATCGCGTCGGACCAGCCCTGGCTGTGGGACCGGGGCTTCGAGGGGGGCGGGCCGCAGGCGGAGCTGCTGCGCAGGCTCGCCCACTGGCTCATGGCGGAGCCGGAGCTGGAGGAGGAGGCCCTGCGGGTCGAGGCCACGGGGCAGACCATGCGGATCGTGCGCCGCACCCTGGCCGAGGCAGTGGCGCCGGTGACGGTGACGGGGCCGGACGGGGCCGAGACGGTGCTGACGCTGGAGGAGCGGGCGCCGGGGCGCTGGGAGACGCTGTGGGAGGCGCCGGTGCCGGGGCTCTACCGGCTCACGGACGGGACGCAGAGCGCCGTGGTGGGCCTTGGCCCCGCGGCGCCCCGGGAGTTCGAGCGGGTGGTGGCGAGCGGCGACGTCCTCGGGCCGCTGGTGGAGGGGACGCAGGGCGGCATCCTGCGCATGGAGGACGGGGCGCCGTCCTTGCGCGAGGTGCGCGAGGGGCGGCCGGCGTCGGGGCGGGGCTGGATCGGGATGGTGCCGCGCGAGGCCTACACGGTGGCGGACATCCGCGTGGCGCAGGTGCTGCCGGCCTGGGCGTGGCTCCTGCTGTCGGCGCTGCTGGCGCTGGCGGCGTGGATCCGCGAGGGGCGGCGGTAGCGCGGGCGGCGAGCCTGGGGGGGCAAGAGGCCCCCCGGGTCGTCCTCAGCCCAGCTGGGCCTGGATGCCCCGCAGGATCAGGAGGTGCGAGTCGATCCCCGTGACGCCCACCATGGAGGCGCCGCGCGCCATGGGGTCGGAGCCGTTGGCCGCGTAGGCCTCGTGGATGGGGCGCAGCTCCTGGTGGCCGGCGATCTGGGCGTCCACGTAGGCGCGGTCGAACTCAGGCCCCGAGAGGGCCTGGAGATGATCAAGCAGCGCCGCCTTGTCCTGGGCAATCTGGGGGGGCGCGTCGGGGGGCACGCCGAAGGCGGTGGCCACGGCGGTCTGCTCGGCGACCTCCAGCTCGGCGAAGGTGCGCACGGCGGCATTCTCCGCGCGCTCCAGGGCGGCCTGCGAGGACAGCTTGGCGAAGGTGCCGTTGAGGATGGCGGGGGCCTTCTGCAGGTCCATGGTGCCGTCGACCATCATGGCCGACTGCTGGGCCCGAGCGGCCAAGGGCATGGCGGCGGCGAGCGCCGCCGAGGCGGCGAGCATCTGCCTGCGGTGCATGGGGGGTCCTCGTTGCGAAGGGTGCAGGGTGGCAACCTGCGGGGGGGCGATCCGTTCCGGGCCCCTCAGCCGTCGTCGAGCACCGCGCGGGGCACGGAGGCGAACTCGCGCCAGAGCAGGAGCGCGGCGAGGGCGGCGGAGGCGAGCGTCAGCGCCAGGGGCCCGGCGAGCCAGGCGGCGGAGGCCAGCGCCATGTAGAGGGCGCGCAGGCCCCGGTTGAAGTCGCGGGAGGCGCGCACGAGGAGGGCCGCGGCCGCCTCGGCCCGGCGGGGCGCGTGGGGGTCGAGCGGGTCGGAGGGCACGGCCGCCATCATCACGGAGGCGTGGCCGAAGACGCGGTTGGACCAGGCGAAGCGCAGGAAGGCCACGGTGAGCAGGAGGGCGGCCGGCAGGAGGCGGACCTGCCAGACCAGGGGGGAGGGTGCCTCGGCCCCGATCTCGCGCGCGAGGCCGGCGAGGGGGTCCACGTTGCCGATGAGGGCGAGGGTGCCGCCCACGGCGAGGAGCGCCGTGGAGGCGAAGAAGGCGGTGCCCTGGCGCAGGGAGGCCATCACCTGGGCGTCGAGGATGCGGTTGTCGCGCTTCAGGAGCTCGGCCATCCAGGCGCGGCGCACGCCGTCCATGAGGACGGTGACCGAGGGCCGCGAGCGGGGGGGATGCTCGGCCAGGGCGCCCACGGCCGCCCAGGCGAGGAGGAGCAGGAGGAGCGCGGGGACGTCCCAGGGGCCGAGGGCCTCGCGGAGGGCGGGGGGGATCATGGGGGGAGACTACCCGGGCCCGGGGGCGGCGCCAGCCCCCGGCTTGCCCGGGGCGGGGGGCGACCCTAGGCTCGGGGGCATGGAGATGCCGCCCCCCTCCCCTTCCGTGCTGTCCCGCCGCGGGGCCATCGTGGCTCGGCTGCGCGAGGCCTGCCCCGGGGGGGTGATCGACGACCCGGCCGAGACGCGGGCCTACGAGTGCGACGCGCTCACGGCCTACGCCTGCCGGCCGCTCTGCGTGGTGCTGCCGTCCTCGACCGCCGAGGTCGCGGCCTGCCTGCGCGTCTGCCACGAGGAGGGGGCGCCGGTGGTGCCGCGCGGGGCGGGCACGAGCCTCGCGGGCGGCGCGCTGCCGACGGCGGATTCGGTGGTGCTGGGGGTGGCGCGGATGACGCGCGTGCTGGAGGCGAGCCGCGAGGACCGGCTCATCCGGGTGGAGGTGGGCCGCACCAACCTGTCGGTCACGGCCGCCGCCGAGCCCCTGGGGATGTTCTACGCGCCCGACCCGTCCAGCCAGCTCGCCTGCACGGTGGCGGGCAACGTGGGCATGAACTCCGGGGGCGCGCATTGCCTGAAGTACGGGGTGACGACCAACAACCTGCTGGGCGTGACGGCGGTGCTGGCGGACGGGACGGTGGTGGAGCTGGGGCACGGCTCGGGCGAGGCGCTGGGGCTGGACCTGCTGGCGGCGGTCTGCGGGTCGGAGGGGCAGCTCTGCGTGGTGACGGAGGCCGCCTTGCGGCTGGTGCCCCGGCCCGAGGGGGCGCGGCCGGTGCTGCTCGCGTTCGGGAGCGCGGAGGCGGCCGGGGCCTGCGTCAGCGCGGTGATCCGGGCGGGGCTCATCCCCGTGGCCATCGAATTCATGGACCGCCCCTGCATCGAGGCCTGCGAGGCCTTCGCCAAGGCGGGCTACCCGGACTGCGAGGCGCTCCTGATCGTGGAGGTGGAGGGGCCGGAGGCGGAGATCGCGGACCAGATGGGGCGCATCGGGGCCATCGCGCGGGGCTTCGCGCCCTTGGAGATCCGCGAGGCCAGGGGGGCGGAGGAGGCGGCGCGCATCTGGCTCGGCCGCAAGAGCGCCTTCGGGGCGATGGGGCGCATCGCCGACTACCTGTGCCTGGACGGGACCATCCCGGTGTCGCGGCTCTCCGAGACCCTGGCGGGCATCGCCGCGCTGGGCGACAGGTGGGGCCTGCGCGTGGCCAACGTGTTCCACGCGGGCGATGGCAACATGCACCCCCTGATCCTGTTCGACGCCAACAGCGAGGACGGGCTGCGGCGGGCCGAGGGCTTGGGCGCGGACATCCTGCGCCTGTGCGTGGCCATGGGGGGGTGCCTGACGGGCGAGCACGGGGTGGGCGTGGAGAAGCGCGACCTGATGGGGGAGCAATACCGCGCGGAGGACCTGGAGGCGCAGATGCGCGTCAAGGACGCCTTCGACCCGGGATGGATGCTGAATCCGGCCAAGGTGTTCCCCCTGCAGGCCAGCGCCTCGCGGCGGGCGGCGTGAGCGGGGCTCCGCCCCCCGCTGGCGGCTCCCCCCGGGATGCTTGGGGCCAGAAGAGGACGCGGGCGTGATCCGCCCTGGGGAAGAGGCGGAGGTCGCGGACGCCATCCGCGCCGCGTCTCGGCCGCTGGCGGTGGGGGGCGGGTTCACGCGCGGCCTTGCGGGGGACGGCGAGCGGCTCTCCGTCGCGGGGCTGTCGGGGATCGTGCTGCACGAGCCCGGCGCGCTGACGCTGGTGGCGCGGGCGGGGACGCCGTTCCGGGAGGTCGAGGCGAGGCTCGCGGCCGAAGGGCAGCGGCTCGCCTTCGAGCCGCCCGACCTGCGGGCGCTGCTGGGGACGGCGGGGGAGCCCACGATCGGGGGGGCGGTCGCCACCAACGCCTCGGGGCCGCGCCGGGTGCGGGAGGGGGCGGCGCGGGACGCGCTGCTGGGCTGCCGCTTCGTGGACGGCACCGGCGCCGCCGTCGCCAACGGCGGGCGGGTGATGAAGAACGTCACCGGGCTCGACCTGGCGCGGCTCATGGCCGGGGCGCACGGCACGCTGGGGGTGCTGACGGAGGTGGCGCTCAAGGTGCTGCCCCGCCCGGAGGCGGCGGTGACGCTGCGCCTGCCCGGCCTGGACGCCGCGCGGGCCGTGGCGGCGCTGTCGGAGGCGCTGGCCTCGCCCGTCGAGGCGACGGGGGCGGCCTGGGCCGGGGGCGACGCCCTCCTGCGCGTGGAGGGCTTTTGCGCCACCCTGCCCGAGAGGGCGGGGCGGCTCGCCGCCCTGCTGCGGCCCTGGGGGCGGGCCGAGGAGGCGGAGGACCCCTGGGGGGCGATCCGGGACGTGCGCGGCTTCGCGGGCCGGGCGGGGGACGCGTGGCGGCTGTCCCTGCGGCCGTCCGAGGCGCCGGAGGCCCTGGCGCTGGCGGGGGGGGAGGCGCTGCTCGACTGGGGCGGGGCGCGAGCCTGGGTGCTGGTGCCGCCGGGGACGGACCTGCGGGGGCGGCTCGGGCGCTTCGGGGCGCGCGCGGTGCTCGTGCGGGCGGAGAGGGCCACGCTGGCGGCCCTGGGGCGCTTCCCGCCCGAGGCGCCGGCGGTGGCGGCGCTCTCGCGCCGGCTGCGCGAGAGGTTCGACCCGCGCGGGGTGCTGAACCCGGGCCTCATGGATTCGCCCGGCGGCGGGGGCTAGGAGGGGGCCATGGGCACCGTCGTCCTCTTCCTCTTGATCCCCGTGGGGCTCTACGTGCTGGCGACCGCCCTGCCGCGCGGGGCTGGCCTCGCGGTCCTGCGCGGGGTGGGGGTGCTCTTGGCGCTGCTCTGGGCGGCCTGGGCCTTCTCCTGGCCGCCCTTCACGGGGGTCGCGCGGGCCGACTCCGAGATGGTGGCCTTCGCCGCCGTCGCCACCCTGGCGGCGGGGCTGGCGCTGCTCATGCAACTGGCGCGCCCCTTCCTCGCCCGCACGGGGTTCGCGCTCGCCTACCCCATCGCCGCCTCGGGGGTGCTCGTGGTGGCGCTGGCCGTCCTGGTCGAGAGGCTCGCCCTCTGATGCGCACGGACTTCGCCCCCGAGAGGCTGAGGGACCCCGCCACGGCGCGGTCCAACCGCATCCTGCGCTCCTGCGTGCATTGCGGGCTCTGCACGGCGACCTGCCCCACCTACCAGGTGCTGGGCGACGAGCTGGACAGCCCGCGCGGCCGCATCTACCTCATCAAGGACATGCTGGAGGGGGGCCGGGCGCCGGACGCGAGGACCGTCCTGCACCTCGACCGCTGCCTGTCGTGCCTGGCCTGCATGACCACCTGCCCCTCGGGCGTGCACTACCGCCACCTCATCGACCACGCCCGAGCCTACGTGGAGGAGCGCTACCGGCGGCCCTGGCGGGACAGGGCGCTGCGGCGGCTGCTGGCCTGGGTGCTGCCGCACCCCGCGCGGTTCCGCCTGGCGCTGCTGGGGGCGCGGGCCGCGCGCCCCTTCGCGCGGTGGCTCCCGGACAGGCGGCTGCGAGCCATGGTGGCGCTGGCGCCCAGGGCCATCCCCCCCGTGAGCCGGGCGGAGGACCCGCAGGTGCACCCCGCCAGGGGCGCGCGGCGGATGCGCCTGGGGCTGCTCACGGGCTGCGCGCAGCGGGCGCTCGACCCCGGGATCAACGAGGCGGCGATCCGGCTGCTGACGCGGCTCGGGGCCGAGGTGGTGATCCCGCCGCAGGGCTGCTGCGGGGCGTTGGTGCACCACCTGGGGCGGGAGGGGGAGGCGCGCGCGCAGGCGGCGCGCGACGCGCGCGCCTTCGCGGCCTGTGGGCCTCTCGACGCGCTGGTCGTCACGGCCTCGGGCTGCGGGACCACGGTCAAGGACTGGGGGCACCTGCTGGCGGGGACGCCGGACGCGGCGGCGGGGGCGGCGATGGGGGCCGTCGCGCTCGACGTCTCGGAGGTCGTGGCGCGGCTCGACCCCCCTGCCCTCCCCCCCAACGGGATCCGCGTGGCCTACCACGCGGCCTGCTCGCTCCAGCACGGGCAGAGGGTGGTGCGGGAGCCCAAGGAGATGCTCGCGCGCGCCGGGTTCGAGGTGGTCACGCCCCGGGACGCGCATCTGTGCTGCGGCTCGGCGGGCACCTACAACCTGCTCCAGCCCGAGATGGCGGCGGAGCTGGGGCAGAGGAAGGCGGGGACGCTGGCCGAGCTGGCCCCGGACGTGGTGGCGGCGGGCAACCTCGGCTGCCTCGTGCAGATCGGGGCGCATTCGGGGCTGCCGACCGCGCACCTGGCCCAGCTCCTCGATTGGGCCCACGGAGGGCCGGCGCCGGGCGGCCTTGAGGATACCCCCGTCGCGGCCCGCCTGCGCCGCACGGCCGCCACCGCCCCCGCCTAGACCGGGCGAGGCCCCGGGGGAGGGGCCTCGGGGAGGTCCTCATGCGGCTCGGCATCCTGTTGGCGGCGCTCCTGGCGGGCGCGGCCCCGGCCCAGGAGGCGCCGCGCGGCCTCCAGACCGGCGACGACGCGCGCGGCTGGGAGGCCGTGGGGCGCATCGACATCGACGGCAAGGGGTTCTGCACCGGCGCCCTCATCGCCCCCGACCTGGTGCTGACGGCCGCCCATTGCCTGTTCGACCGCGACACGGGCGCGCGCGTGGACCCCTCGCGGATCGAGTTCCTGGCCGGGCTCAGGAACGGGCGCGCGCTGGCCTACCGCGACGTGCGGCGCGCCGTGGTGCATCCGGCCTACGTCTACGACCCCTCGGTGGGCGCGGCCGGGAGCCGCGACGACCTGGCGCTGCTGGAGCTGGCGCAGCCCATCCGCTCCACGCAGGTGGTGCCCTTCGCCACCGGCGAGGCCGTGCACGCGGGCGCCACCGTCAGCGTGGTGAGCTACGCGGCGGGGCGCTCGGAGGTGCCGGCGCTGGAGGGGGCCTGCGGCGTCCTGGGCGAGGAGGAGGGCGTCCTGGTCCTGTCCTGCGACGTGGACTTCGGCTCCTCCGGCGCGCCCATCTTCCAGGTCGTCGGCGGCGTGGCGCGCATCGTGTCGGTGGTCTCGGCCAAGGGCGAGCTGGGGCCGGACCGGGTGGCGCTGGGCACCTCGCTGGCCGCGCCGCTGGAGGAGCTGCGTGCGCTCCTGGACGGCCAGGCGGGCGCGGGGGCGCTGCCGGAGGTGCGCAGCCTGGGGGCGGGCGAGCGCAGCGACACCGGCGCGCACTTCGTGAGCGTGGGCGGGGCGGCCCCCCCTTGAACGGGGGGCGGCCCCTCCCATCTAGGGGGGACCGGGGCGCCCAGACGGGGCCCTGGGGCAGATAGGCCAGTCCTGCCAACAGGATGGCCCCACCGTTGTCGCTCAAGCGAGGATGACCATGCGCTCCTTCGACCTCACGCCGCTCTACCGCGCCACCGTCGGCTTCGACGCGCTCGCGGACCTCATGGACCGCGCGCTGGCCTCGGCCGCCACGGACACCAACTACCCCCCCTACAACATCGAGAAGCTGGCCGACGGCGGCTGGCGCATCTCGATCGCGGTGGCCGGCTTCGCCGCCGACGAGCTCAGCGCGGAAGTGCGCGAGAACCAGCTCATCGTGACCGCCCGCAAGGCCGACGACGCGGCCGAGCGGAAGTTCCTGCACCGCGGCATCGCCACCCGCGCCTTCGAGCGCCGCTTCCACCTCGCCGACCACGTGCGGGTGACGGCGGCCTCCCACGTGGACGGGATGCTGCACATCGACCTCGTGCGCGAGGTGCCGGAGGCGCTCAAGCCCCGGCGCATCGAGATCGCGCGCCAGGCCGCGCAGGAGGCCAACCTCGTGGAGGCCCAGGCGGTCAACTGACCGCCGGCCCTCGGGCACGGACGGGGGGCGCGGGGCGACCCGCGCCCCCTTCGTCATGCGAAGGGGGTGCGGACTCCTGGGCCAGCCGCGGCTTGGCCTGGAGGAGAGGCATCAGGGCCGCCATGTCCGGCCCCGCGTCGCGCCCCGTGACCAGCCGGCGCAGCGGCTGGAAGAGGGCGCGGCCCTTGCGGCCCGTGGACGCCTTGAGCGCCTCCGTCCAGGCCGCCCAGGTGGAGGCGTCGTAGGGGGGCTCGGGCAGGCGGCGCAGGGCCTCCTCGGCGAAGGCACGGTCCTCGGGGGCCACGGTCCCGCCGCCCCGCGACAGGAGGCGCCACCACCCGGCGGCCTCCGCGAGCGTGCCGAGGTTGTCGCGCACCAGCGCCCAGAAGGGCGCGCGCAGGGTCGGGGGCACGCCCGCCTCGGCCAAGGCGCCGTCCACCTCGAAGGCGTCCTTGGCCGCCAGCGCCCGGTGCGTCAGCGGCCACAGGTCGGCCTCGTCGAACTTGGTGGGGGCGGCGCCGAAGCCGTCGAGCCGGAAGCCCGCCACGACCTCCTCGACGGAGCGGCGCAGCTCCACGGGCTCGCTCGACCCCAGCCGGGCCATGAGCGACAGCACCGCCATGGGCTCCACGCCCCGCGCGCGCAGGTCGCGCAAGGACAGGGTGCCCAGGCGCTTGCTCAAGCCTTCGCCCTGCGGCCCGGTCAGGAGCGAGTGGTGGGCGAAGCGCGGGGGCTCGTGGCCGAGCGCCCGGATGATCTGGATCTGGGTGGCGGTGTTGGTGACGTGGTCGGCGCCGCGCACGACGTCCGTCACGCCCATCTCGCCGTCGTCCACGGAGGAGGCGAAGGTGTAGAGCCACTGCCCGTCCTCCTTCCTCAGCACCGGGTCGGACACGGAGGAGGCGTCTATCGAGATCGGCCCGAGGATGCCGTCCTCCCACTCGATGCGGCCCGGGTCGAGCAGGAAGCGCCAGTGCGACGGCCTTTCGGCGCGCAGGCGGTCCTTGTCGGCCTCGCCCAGCCGCAGGGCGGCGCGGTCGTAGACGGGGGGGCGGCCGGTGGCGAGCTGCGTCTTGCGCTTGAGCTCCAGCTCGGTGGGGGTCTCGAAGCACTCGTAGGCGCGGCTCATGGCCTTGAGGCGCGCCAGCGCCGCCTCGTAGGCCGCCCCGCGCCGCGACTGGCGCTCCTCGCGGTCCCACAGGAGGCCCAGCCAGCGGAGGTCCTCGCGGATGCCCTCGGCGTACTCCTCCTTGGAGCGCAGGGGGTCGGTGTCGTCCAGGCGCAGGATGAAGGTGCCGCCCCCCTGGCGGGCGATGGCGTGGTTGAAGAGCGCCGCGCGCAGGTTGCCGATGTGGATGTAGCCGGTCGGGGACGGCGCGAAGCGGGTCGTGGTCATGGGGGGCCTCCGGTCGGCTGGCTCTTCCACAGGGCCCCCGCCTTGTCCATATGACCGCCGCATGGACTACATCCCCCCCACGCTCGACGAGATCGAGGAGCTGGCGCGAGAGACGGTGGCGGAGCTGCCGCCCGCCTTCCGCGAGGAGGCGCTCAAGGTCGCCATCCGCGTGGCCGACTTCGCCGACGACGACACCCTGCGCGAGATGGAGATGGAGGCCTTCGACCTGACCGGCCTCTACGACGGCGTGCCCCTGACCGAGAAGAGCAACTGGGACGTCGCCCAGAAGCCCGACACGGTGTGGCTCTACCGTCGCCCGATCCTGGACGAGTGGGCGGAGCGGGGGGACGTGACGCTCGCGGACCTGGTGGCGCACGTGACGATCCACGAGTTCGCGCACCACTTCGGCTGGTCGGACGAGGACATCGCCGCGATAGACCAGTGGTGGCACTGAGGGGCGCACATCGCGTGTGCGCGGCTGGCGCGGCCGGCCCCACGCCCTAGCTGCCCCCCGCTTCACAGGGGGAACGCCATGCCGATCAGCCGCCGCCACGCCCTTCTCGCCGGGGCCGCCCTGCCCCTCGCCGCGCCCGCCCTGCTGCGCGCGCGGCCCCTGCTCGCGCAGGAGGCCCCTGCCATGCCGCTCATGCCGCAGTCGCGCGACTTCCGGCTGGGCGCCGCCACCGTCACCGCGCTGCTGGCCGGGTCGGCGGCGCAGGAGGACCCCCAGTCCACCTTCGGCATGAACGTGGACCCCGAGACCTTCGCGCGGGCCTCGGCCGCCGCCTTCATCCCGGCCGACCGCTCGGTGGGCTTCTTCACGCCGACGCTGCTGCGGCGGGGCTCCGACGTGATCCTGTTCGACACCGGCCTCATGGCCGGGGGCATCACCGCCGCGCTGGCCTCGGCGGGCGTGGAGCCGGGGGCCGTCACGCACGTGGTCCTCACCCACATGCACCCCGACCACATAGGGGGGCTCACCGACGACGCGGGGGCGCCCACCTTCCCGGATGCCGCCTACCTCGCGGGGCGCCTGGAGTTCGACTTCTGGGCGGGGCAGGGCAACGAGGGGTTCGAGGCCAAGGTGCGACCCTTCGCCCCTCGCATGACCTTCCTGGAGCCCGGCTCCTCCCCGCTCGCGGGAGTGACCCCGGTGGCCGCCTACGGCCACACCCCGGGCCACATGGCCTTCCTCCTGGAGGACGCCGGGGAGGCCCTGCTCGTCACCGCCGACACCGCCAACCACTACGTCTGGTCCCTGGGCCACCCCGACTGGGAGGTGCGCTTCGACGCCGACAAGGCAGAGGCCGCCGCCACCCGGCGCCAGGTCTTCGGCATGGCCGCGCGGGAGCGGCTGCCGGTGCTGGGCTACCACCTGCCCTGGCCGGCGCTGGGCTACGTGGAGCCCGCCGGCGACGGCTTCGCTTGGGTGGCGCACTCCTACCAGTTGCTCTAGCACTCCCGCCGCGCGGGCTCCCGCGCGGAGCGGGGGCCCTCATGCGCGACATCCTCACCGTCACCCTCAACCCGGCGCTCGACTTCGCCACCTCGGTGGACCACGTGGTGCCGGCCGTGAAGCTGCGCTGCGGGCCGCCGCGCATGGACCCCGGCGGCGGCGGCATCAACGTCAGCCGGGCCATCGCGCTCCTGGGCGGCGCCTCGCGCACCTGGGTGGCGCTGGGCGGGCGCAACGGGGAGACGCTGGCGGGGCTGCTGCGCGAGGCGGGGCTCGCGCTCATCGCCCACGAGGCGCCGGGCGAGACGCGGTCGTCGCTGTCGGTCATGGACCGCCACAAGGGCGAGCAGTTCCGCTTCATGCTGCCGGGACCGCCCTGGTCGCCCATGGACGTGATCGGCGCCGAGCGGTCCATCGTGGCGGCCGCCGAGGCAGGCTCGCTGGTGGTGATCTCGGGGACGCTGCCCCAGGGGGTCCTGGTGCAGGTGGTCCCCGACCTCTGCGGCAAGCTCAGGGCCAAGGGGGCGGAGGTGGTCGTGGACATCTCGGGGCCGGCGCTGCACCTGATCGCGCGGGCGCAGGGCCCCGCGCCCGACATCCTGCGCATGAACCAGGAGGAGGCCGACGACCTGGCCGGGATGGCGCTGGGCAGCATCGAGGACAGCGCCGACTTCGCCCAAGCCCTCGTGCGGCGGGGCGTGGCGCGCACCGTGGTCGTGGCGCGGGGGCCGGAGGGGTCGGTGCTGGCCACCGAGGGGCGCCGGCTGCACGCGCGGGCGGCGGACGTGCCCGTGCGCTCCAAGGTGGGGGCGGGCGACACCTTCGTGGGGGCGTTCCTCCTCGCCCACGCCCAGGGGCTCGACCACGCGGAGGCCCTGCGGCGGGGGGTGGCGGCGGCCTCGGCGGCGGTGATGACCGAAGGCACCGCGCTGTGCCGGCGCGAGGACGCCGAGCGGCTCGCGGAGCTGTGCGAGGCCCGCGCGATCTGATGTCGCTGGTCAGGAACGAGAGGCCGAGGCTCGCGGCCAACGCCTTCGACCGGGCGTCCACGGCCTCCATCGCGGTCGGCACCTTCGCGCCCGCGGCCTCCGTCCTGACCGGCGTCGCCTCGGCGCCCATCGCTGCCCATGACGGCCTCCTCGTCGGCAGGCTCGCGCTCGCGGGGCCCTTCCCCATCCTGGCGCAGCTCATCCTGGGGAGGCTTCGACCATGACGCCGGAGTGGGCCTTCGTTTCCTTCGGGATGCCGGCCATCCTCGCGGGCCTCGGCCTCATCACCTTCTTGGTCCGCAACCGCTACCTCGACCACGAGGATCGCAAGGAGGCCGAGGCGGAGAAGTCCACCCCCGCCGAGTAGCCCGCCCCGCCCGCCCCCCCCCGGCCCGCGTGGGCCGCGCCCGGGACCGTCCCGGGCCCTAGCACGCCTCCTCGCCCCCGTCGCGCCAGCGGTTGACGATGGGGTAGCGCCGGTCCAGCCAGAACGCCTTGCGCGTGAGCCGCGTGCCAGGCGCCGACTGGTGGCGCTTCCACTCGGCGCCGTAGAGCAGCCCCTCGACCTTCCTCACGGTGGCCTCCTCGTAGCCCGCCCGCACGCAGTCGGCCACCGAGCAGTCGCTCTCCACGAGAAGCTGGAGGATGCCGTCCAGCACCGGGTAGGGCGGCAGCGAGTCCTCGTCCTTCTGGTCGGGGCGCAGCTCCGCGCTGGGGGGCTTGTCGATCACGCGCGGCGGGATGACGGCGCCCGCGGGCCCCCGCATCCAAGGGCGGTGCTTGGCGTTGCGCCAGCGGCAGACCTCGAACACGCGCGTCTTGTAGAGGTCCTTGAGCGGGTTGTAGCCCCCCGCCATGTCCCCGTAGATGGTCGCGTAGCCCACGGCCATCTCGCTCTTGTTGCCGGTGGTGAGCAGCATCTCCCCGAACTTGTTGCTCTGCGCCATCAGCAGCAGGCCGCGCAGGCGGCTCTGGACGTTCTCCTCGGCGATGCCCGGGGCCTGGCCCGCGAAGAGGGGCGCGAGCGCCTGGTCCACCGCCTCCACCGCCCCCGCGATGCCCACCTCGTCGAGCCGGCAGCCGAGGTTGCGCGCCGTCGCCCCCGCGTCGTCGAGCGAGGCCCGCGAGGTGTAGCGCGACGGCAGCATCACGCAGCGCACGTTTTCCGGCCCGATGGCGTCGGCGGCGATGGCGGCCACCAGCGCCGAGTCCACGCCTCCCGAGAGGCCCAGGAGCACCTTGGCGATGCCGGACTTGCGCAGGTAGTCGCGGAGCGCGACCACCATGGCGTGGTAGTCCTGCTCGCTGGCCTCGGGCAGCTCCGCGACCTCGCCGGGCTCGGCCTCCCAGCCGTTGGGGCGGCGCACGAAGTCGGCGTGGGCCACCGCCTCCTCGAAGAGCGGCAGGCGCAGGGCGAGGCCCGCGCGGTTGAGCACGAACGAGCCCCCGTCGAAGACCTGGTCGTCCTGGCCTCCCACCATGTTGAGGTAGGCCAAGGGCAGCTCGGTCTCGGTGACGCGCGCCGTCATCTGGTTGAGGCGGATGGGGAACTTGCCCCGGAAGTAGGGCGAGCCGTTGGCCACCAGGAGGAGCGAGGCCCCGGCCGCGTCCATGGCGCCCGGCACGGTGGGGAACCAGGCGTCCTCGCAGACGGGCGCGCCCACCGACAGGCGGCCGGCGTCGAAGGGTGCGCCGGGCGGGCCGGCGGCGAACACGCGCACCTCGTCGAAGACGTTGTAGTTGGGCCTCTCGTGCTTGAGGGTGCGGGTGACGACGCGGCCCCCCTTGAGCACGTGCCAGGCGTTGTAGAGCTTTCCCGATTCCCAGTGGGGGCCCCCGATGCCCAGGATGGGGCCGTCCGCGACGCGCTCGGCCAGCGCGGCCACCCGCGCCATGGCGTCGCGGTGGAAGGCGGGCTTCAGGACCAGGTCCTGCGTCTGGTAGCCCGTGACGAACATCTCGGGCAGCGCCACCATGTCGGCCCCGGCGGCCCTGCCTTCCTCCCAGGCGTCGAAGGCCTTCTCCACGTTGCCCGCGAGGTCGCCCAGCGTCGGGTTGAGCTGCGCGAGCGTCAGGCGGAAGCGGTCCTGCATGATGGTCCCTTGGGCCTGCCCTGGGCGCCCATGTAGCAGGCGCGCCAGCGGGGGGAAGCCGGTCGCGCGGGCGCGAGGGGGCGCCGGTGGACAGAGGGGGAGCGGCTCTCTAGGGTCGCCCGCCAAAGGGGCCAGGATCGGGTCCGGGGGGCTCTCATGATCGTTCGCGGCTCGACGCTGCTGGTGGCGCTCCTGGCATCGGGAGCCTGGGCGCAGACCACCGAGACCAAGCAGTACGCCGACGGCGGCGTCTACGAGGGCCAGTTCCTCAACGGCCGCCAGCACGGCCAGGGCACCTACCGGCTGCCCAACGGCTACGAGTACACGGGCGAGTGGTTCGAGGGCGAGATCAGGGGCGAGGGCACGGCGCGCTTCCCCAACGGGTCGGTCTACGTGGGCACCTTCGCGGCCGGCAAGCCCGAGGGCCGGGGCACGATCACCTTCGCCGACGGCGGCACCTACACGGGCGAGTGGGTGGACGGGAAGATCCAGGGCGCCGGGGTGGCGGTCTACGCCAACGGCGTGCGCTACGAGGGCCAGTTCCAGAACGCCATGCACCACGGGCGGGGCGTGATGACCTCGCCGGACGGCTACGTCTACGACGGCGACTGGGTCAACGGCGTCAAGGAGGGCGAGGGGCGCATCACCTACGCCGACGGCTCCACCTACGAGGGGCAGCTGGTGGCGGGCGAGCGCGAGGGGCGCGGAAGGCTCACGACGCCCGAGGGGCTGCTCTACGTGGGCGACTGGGTGGACGGGCGCATCGAGGGGCGGGGCTGCTTCCTGCGGCTCGCCGAGCCGCCCCCGGAGGGCGCCCCCCTGCCGGTGTCGCTGGAGATGACCGAGGCGGGCTGCGTGGCGAGCCCCGCCGAGGGCGCCGCCCTCCCGCGCTTCGAGCTCTACGAGGGCGCCTTCGTGGCCGGCCAGCGCGAGGGGGAGGGCCGGGCCACCTACGCCAACGGCGACCGCTACGAGGGCGGCTTCCTGGCCGACCAGCGCCACGGCCGGGGGACCTTCACGGGCGCGGACGGGCTGCGCTACGTGGGCCAGTGGTCCGAGGGCCGAATGGAGGGGGAGGGCGAGGTCACCTATCCCGACGGCTCGGTCTACGTGGGCACCTTCGTGGACGGGCTCGCGGACGGCCAGGGCCGGATCGCCTACCCCGACGGCTCGACCTACGAGGGGCAGTGGAGGGCCGGCGTCATCGAGGGGCGGGGGGTCGCCACCTACGCCAACGGGCTGGTCTACGAGGGCGACTTCGTGGCGGGGCGCAACCAGGGCCGGGGGCGCATGACCTACGCCGACGGCTACGTCTACGAGGGCGAGTGGGCCGAGGGCCAGAGGAACGGCCAGGGCACGGCCACCTACCCGGACGGCACGACCTACGTGGGCGGCTTCAGGGACGGCCAGCGCGAGGGTCGGGGGCGCATCGTCATGCCCGACGGCTTCACCTACGAGGGCGGGTGGCTCGACGGCGAGATCAGCGGCGAGGGCGTGGCCGCCTACCCCAACGGCGACGTCTACGAGGGCACCTTCGCCGAGGGGCGCCGCGAGGGCCAGGGGACGATGCGCTACGCGAGTGGCGAGGTGGAGGCGGGCGAGTGGCGCGACGGCGCCTTCGTGACCCCCGCCATAGCGCCCGCCGCCCCCGCCGCCCCCGCCGGGGAGGCCGCCGCGCCCGCCCCCGAGCCCGCCCCCGAGCCGCCGGCCGCCTCGGCCTCGGGCGGCTGAGGGCGCGGGGGCCTACCAGGGCACGGGCTCGCCCCGGTGGTCGCGGAAGCTCCCCGTCTCGCGAAGGCCGTCCATCACGGCCAGGAGCCGCCGCGCGGCCTCTTCGGGCGCGAGCTTGTCGTAGGGCGGCGCGTAGGCGGCGGTGAAGGGCGTGTCCACGGTGCCCGGGTGCAGCGCCGCCACCACCGCCTCGGGGTGGCTGCGGGCGAGCTCGATGGCCGCCCCCCGCACGACCATGTTGAGCGCGGCCTTGCTGGCGCGGTAAGCGTGCCAGCCGCCCAGGACGTTGTCGGCGATAGACCCCACCCGCGCCGAGAGCACCCCCACGACCGAGCGCCCCCGGCGCGGCAGGAGGCGGGGCGCATGGCGCAGGACCAGGGCGGGGCCGGTGGCGTTGACCGCCAGGACCTCCGCGAAGGCGGCCGCTTCCAGCTCGCGCAGCGCCTTCTCGGGGCGGCGGCCCGGGGGGGCGAGGATGCCGGTGGCGACCCAGAGGGCGTCGAAGGGGCCGTCGAGCGCGGCCAGGACGCGATCCACGGCCGCCCCGTCCCGCAGGTCGAGCCCGTCGCGGCGCGACACGCCCACCACTTCGCCCCGCTCGCGCAGGGCCGCCGCCAGCGCCGCGCCGAGGCCGCCCGAATCGCCCACGACCAAGGCCCGCATGGACCCCCCTTCCCCGCCCCCGCGTCCCCCGCTAAGGTCGCGGGGCCATGACGATCCTGGGCCTCCTTCTTAGCCGCCTCTGAGCGGGCCACAACGGCGCCGCCGCTCGGAGGGGCTCAGGGCGCCGCAGGATCAGCCAGAGAGGCCCGTCATGCCCCCCACCGACCGAGTCCGCATCTTCGACACCACCCTGCGCGACGGCGAGCAGTCGCCCGGCGCCACCATGACCCACGAGGAGAAGCTGGAGATCGCCCAGCTCCTCGACGAGATGGGCGTGGACGTCATCGAGGCCGGCTTCCCCATCGCCTCCGAGGGCGACTTCCGCGCCGTCAGCGAGATCGCCAGGGCGACGGAGCGCGCGTCGGTCTGCGGGCTGGCCCGGGCCAACCTCAAGGACATAGACCGCTGCTGGGAGGCGGTGCGGCACGCCAAGCGCCCGCGCATCCACACCTTCATCGGCACCTCGCCCCTGCACCGCGCCATCCCCAACCTCACGATGGACGAGATGGCCGAGCGCATCCACGAGACGGTCACGCACGCCCGCAACCTCTGCGAGGACGTGCAGTGGTCCCCCATGGACGCGACGCGCACGGAGCACGACTACCTCGCCCGCGTGGTCGAGATCGCCATCCGCGCGGGCGCCACGACGGTCAACATCCCCGACACCGTGGGCTACACGGCCCCGCGCGAGAGCGCCGCGCTGATCAGGATGCTGCTGGAGCGCGTGCCCGGCGCGGACGAGGTGATCTTCGCGACGCACTGCCACGACGACCTGGGCATGGCGACGGCCAACGCGCTCGCCGCCGTGGAGGCGGGCGCGCGGCAGATCGAGTGCACGGTCAACGGCCTGGGCGAGCGCGCGGGCAACACGGCGCTCGAGGAGGTGGTCATGGCGCTCAAGGTGCGCCACGACATCATGCCCTACCGCACCGGCGTGGACTCGACCAAGATCATGAACGTCTCGCGCCGGGTCGCCGCCGTGTCCGGCTTCCCCGTCCAGTTCAACAAGGCCATCGTCGGCAAGAACGCCTTCGCCCACGAGAGCGGCATCCACCAGGACGGGATGCTCAAGAACAGCGAGACCTTCGAGATCATGCGCCCCCAGGACGTGGGCCTCTCGGAGACCTCGCTCGTCATGGGCAAGCACTCCGGCCGCGCGGCGCTGCGGGCGAAGCTGCGCGACCTGGGCGTCGAGATGGCCGACAATCAGCTCAACGACCTCTTCGTGCGCTTCAAGGAGCTGGCCGACCGCAAGAAGGAGGTTTTTGATGACGACCTCCTGGCGCTGGTCCGGGTCAACGAGGGCGAGGCCGACCGCCTCCGCCTGCGCTTCCTGCGCGTGGTCTGCGGCACGGAGGGCCCGGCCTCGGCCGAAGCCGTGCTGGAGGTGGACGGCGCCGAGACCCCCGTGAGCGCCACCGGCGACGGCCCCGTGGACGCGGCCTTCAAGGCCGTGCGCGCCGCCTTCCACCACGGCGCGCGCCTCGCGCTCTACCAGGTGTCGGCGGTGACGGAAGGGACGGACGCCCAGGCGACCGTGAGCGTGCGGCTGGAGGAGGAAGGCCGCATCGCCACCGGCCAGGCGGCCGACACCGACACGGTGGTGGCGAGCGCGCGCGCCTACGTCAACGCGATCAACCGGTTGCTGGTGAGACGGCAGAAGAGCGCCCCGGGGGAGGACGTGAAGGCGGTGAGCTACAGGGACGCGGGGTGAGGCGCGGCCCCCGCCCCTTGGCGGGGGACGGATCGGTCCAGTGGACCGATCCGAGCGCCGAACGACGGGCCGCGAGGCCCGGCGGCCGCAACACCTACCACGTCGCCCGGACGCAAGCGCTTTCCGCTTGCATCCGCCCCTGTCCGCCCTAGATTGCCGCCATGAACGGCCGGCATCGCAAGACCCTGGCCTTGGTGTTCACCGACCCCGTGCCGGCGACGCTCGCCTGGGCCTCCATCGAGTCCCTGCTCTTGGCCGCCGGTGCCGTGGTGATCGAAGGCTCGGGGTCGCGCGTGAAGTTCGTCAAAGGCAACGAGGTCGAGACGTTCCACCGTCCCCACCCCGCCAAGGAGGCCAAACGCTACCAGGTCGTCGCGGCCCGCGGCTTCCTGCGACGCATCGGAGTGACCCCATGACCAACATCCTTTCCTACAAGGGCTACAGAGCCCGCGTCGAGTTCGACGCCGAGGACGGCATCTTCTTCGGCCACCTCGCCGGCATCCGCGACGGCGTGGGCTTCCACGCCGACACCGTGGCCGGCCTGCGCGCCGCCTTCCACGAGGCCGTGGACGACTACGTCGAGACCTGCGCGAGGATCGGCAAGGAGCCCGAGCGCGCCTACTCCGGCAAGCTCATGCTGCGCGTCAGCCCCGAGGTGCATCGCCGCGCCGCCCTGGCCGCCAGCCTCGCCGGCAAGAGTCTCAACCAGTGGGGCGAGGAGGCCCTCGCGCGAGCGGCGGGCGGCTGAGCCCCGTAGGGTGGGTGATTCCGCCCCCTTCGGGGCGGGTTCACGCACCAGCGGCCGTGGATGGTGCGTGAACCTCGGCTGCGCCGAGAACCACGCACCCTACGGGCTGCTTCATTAATCGAGGCCAAGCACCTTGCGAAGCGATCGGTGCGTGGTCGGGGAGACCCTTCCTCGCCACGTTTCCTCGCTCTCCACCTCATCCCACTGGAAGAGGCGTGCGTCTTCATCGTCCAACACGCTGCGGAGACGTCGCGTGATGCCTGCCCAGACACCGCGGAGTGCACGCGGGTCGTGGTCCCCAAGAACCTTGGCGACCTCCCTGGTGGTGAAGCCGCTCTCAGGGGCTTCGGCGACGAACCTGAAGGTTGCTCGCACTCGGTCGCTCACGTTGGTCACGAGCTTCCGCGCTTGAGCTGCTGAGAGGTCTGGCAGTTCCCATTCTTCAACGGGCTCGACTGCGACAGCGGCCTCCTCTTCGGTCGCCGAGAGGTCCGACAGGTTGAGTCCATACCGTCTCAAGATAGTGCTCGTCTCGAGCCACCAAGACTCGCTGAAGTTCTCCTTGGCAAACCCTAGGGGGATGTTGATCGAGGGTTCCATTCGTCAGCTCCATGATACTCGCTTCCAATGGACCTTCATTAGTCCTCATGATCCAATGAGTCAACAAGGTTCTACATGAATCTTGAAGTTTGTCGCAGAACCGTTCGTCGGCTGAGGTCCGTTCGAGAGTCGTATCCTACTCGTAGCCAGCCTTGTCCAAGCAGCAGGCTTTGACAGAACGAGCGGCCCCCCCGGCACCCTTCCGCCGCACGCCCTCGTGATCCCCGCTTCCGCCCCCGCGCGCGCCGGTCTATGGGGGTCCCGCCCCCCGGGGGCCTCACGCGAAGGACACGCCATGCTGGGCCTCGGAAGCCTCTTCTCCTCCGACATGGCGATCGACCTCGGCACCGCCAACACGCTCGTCTACGTCAAGGGCCGCGGCATCGTGCTCTCTGAGCCCTCCGTGGTCGCCTACCACGTCAAGGACGGCGTCAAGAAGGTCCTGGCCGTGGGCGAGGACGCCAAGCTCATGCTCGGGCGCACCCCCGGCTCCATCGAGGCCATCCGCCCCATGCGCGAGGGCGTCATCGCCGACTTCGACGTGGCCGAGGAGATGATCAAGTACTTCATCCGCAAGGTCCACCGCCGCAACACCTTCTCCAAGCCCAAGATCATCGTCTGCGTCCCCCACGGGGCCACCCCGGTTGAGAAAAGGGCGATCCGCCAGTCCGTCCTCTCCGCCGGCGCCCGCCGCGCGGGGCTCATCGCCGAGCCCATCGCCGCCGCCATCGGCGCCGGCATGCCCATCACCGACCCTACCGGCAACATGGTCGTGGACATCGGCGGCGGCACCACCGAGGTCGCGGTCCTCTCGCTCGGCGACATCGTCTACGCCCGCTCCGTGCGCGTGGGCGGCGACCGCATGGACGAGGCCATCATCTCCTACCTGCGCCGCCAGCAGAACCTCCTGGTCGGCGAGAGCACCGCCGAGCGCATCAAGACCACCATCGGCACGGCGCGCATGCCCGACGACGGGCGCGGCCAGACCATGCAGATCAGGGGCCGCGACCTGCTCAACGGCGTGCCCAAGGAAACCGAGATCACCCAGGCCCAGGTGGCCGAGGCCCTGGCCGAGCCCGTCCAGCAGATCTGCGAGGCCGTCATGACCGCGCTGGAGGCCACGCCCCCGGACCTCGCCGCCGACATCGTGGACCGCGGCGTCATGCTGACGGGCGGCGGCGCGCTGCTGGGAGAGCTGGACCTGGCGCTGCGCGAGCAGACAGGCCTCGCCATCTCGGTGGCCGACGAATCGCTCAACTGCGTGGCGCTCGGCACCGGCAAGGCGCTGGAGTACGAGAAGCAGCTCCGGCACGTCATCGACTACGACAGCTAGGGGCCCAGGGGGACACCGCCCCATGGCGAGGGATCGCGGCAACGGCGAGGACTACGGGAGGCCGCTCCGGCGCCTGCTCGTCGGCCTCCTCGTGCTGGCGCTGCTGGCCCTCTTCCTGGTCTGGCGCATCGACTCCCCGCGCGTGGAGCGCCTGCGCGCCGAGGTGGCGGACGCCGTGGTGCCGCGCATGGACTGGGTGCTGTCGCCGGTCGCGGGCCTGGTCACCCTGGCCGGCGACTTCCGCTCCTACCAGCGCATCCACGAGCAGAACCAGGAGCTGAGGCGCGAGCTCCAGCAGATGCGCGCCTGGCGCGAGGCCGCGCTCCAGCTGGAGCAGGAGAACGTCCGCCTGCGCGACCTCAACAACGTCCGCCTCGACCCGGCGCTGACCTACGTGACCGGCGTGGTGATGGCCGACTCGGGCTCCCCCTTCCGCCAGTCGGTGCTGCTCAACGTGGGCCGGCGCGACGGCATCACCGACGGCTGGCCCGCCATGGACGGCATCGGGCTCGTGGGCCGCATCGCGGGGGTGGGCGAGCGCACGGCCCGCGTGATCCTGCTCACCGACGCCTCCTCGCGCATCCCCGTGACCATCCAGCCCTCGGGCCAGCGCGCCATCCTCGCCGGCGACAACAGCTACTACCCCGTGGTGGACTTCCTGGAGAGCCGCGAGAGCGTCCGCCCCGGCGACCGCGTGGTGACCTCCGGCGACGGCGGCCTCCTGCCGCCCGACCTGCTGGTGGGGCGCATCGCGGAGGGGACGGACGGACGGCTGCGCCTCAGGCTCGCGGCCGACTACGAGAGGCTCGAGTTCCTGCGCGTGCTGCGCTCGCCGCTCACGGAGGCGATCCCCGAAGCGGGCGCGCTCATCGTGCCCGAGGGCGGCGTGGCCCCCCCCGCGCCCGAGGCGGTCACGGCCGAGGCCGCGTCCGCGGGCGCGCTGGGCGAGGCTGCGCCCGCCACGCCGCCGGAGGCCAGCGGTGACTGAGATGGGCGCCTGGTCGGGGCGGGTCCTCTACGCGATCCTCGCGCTGGCGCTGCTCACCGCGCCGCTGCTGCCGCTCAACACGGTCCCGCGCCCCTTCGCCACGCCCGACATCCTGCTCGCCGTGACCTGCGCCTGGGCCGCGCGGCGCCCCGACACGCTGCCCGTCCTGCTCGTGGCCACGGTCTTCCTGCTCGCCGACCTCCTCTTCCAGCGCCCCCCGGGCCTCTTCACGGCCATCGCCGTGCTGCTCACCGAATGGCTGCGCCGCCGCTCGTCCCTGCTGCGGCGGGGCTCCTTCGTGGGCGAATGGGTGGCGGTGGGCGCGGGCATCGCCGTGGCGGCCCTGGCCAACCGCCTGGCGCTCGGGCTGCTCTTGACGCCCCAGGCCCCCTTGGGCCTCACGCTCATCCAGGTGCTCGTCACCGTCGCCGCCTACCCCGCCGTGGCGGGCGTCGCCCACCTCGCCCTGGGGCTGAGGCGCCCCGCCGAGGGCGAGGTGGACGCCCGCGGCCACCGCCTCTGAGGACGCCCATGCGCAGCCACGCCAAGCCCCCCGGAAAGCCCGACGGCCACGAGGTCAACGGCCGCATGACGCGCCGCCTGCTCCTGCTGGGCGGGGCGCAGGCGGCCGTGGTGGCGGTCCTGGGCTTCCGCATGAAGGAGCTGCAGGTGGACCAGGCCGACCAGTTCCGCCTGCTGGCCGAGGAGAACCGCGTCAACCTGCGCCTCCTGCCCCCGGCGCGCGGGCTGATCTTCGACCGCGAGGGCATCCCGCTCGCCGTCAACGAGCCCGTCTACCGCATCACCGTGGTGCGCGAGGCGGCCGGGGAGCCCGAGGCGGCGCTCGACCGGCTCGCCCAGGTCGTGCCGCTGCGCCCCGAGGACCGCGCGCGCGCCCTCGAGGAGATGGGCCGGGTGTCGGCCTTCGTGCCCGTGACCGTCGTGGACCGCGCCACCTGGGACGACGTGGCGCGCGTGAAGCTCAACGCCCCCGCGCTGCCGGGCGTGGACGCGGAGGTCGGCCTGAGCCGCCAGTACCCCCACGGCCCCGACACGGCGCACGTGGTGGGCTACGTCGGCCCCGTCAGCGACTACGACCTGTCGCAGATGGAGGACCCCGACCCGCTCATGCAGATCCCCAAGTTCCCCATCGGCAAGACGGGGATCGAGGCCAAGCTGGAGGAGGCCCTGCGCGGCAAGGCCGGCACCGCGCGCATCGAGGTCAACTCCGAGGGCCGCGTCATGCGCGAGCTGTCGCGCGACGAGGGCCTCAAGGGCACCGACCTGCAGCTGACGCTCGACGTGGGGCTCCAGAGCTTCGTGGAGGCGCGCATGGACGGCGAGAGCGCCGCCTGCGTGGTCCTCGACTGCGCCACGGGCGACCTGCTCGCGGTGGGCAACGCGCCCACCTTCGACCCCAACCTCTTCGTGCGCGGCATCAGCCAGGCCAACTGGAGCGCGCTCAGCGACAACAAGTACCGCCCGCTGGCCGCCAAGGCCGTGCAGGGCGCCTACCCGCCCGGCTCCACCTACAAGATGACGGTGGCCCTGGCCGCGCTCGAGGCCGGGCTCATAGACCCGGAGGAGACCGTCTACTGCGGCGGCTTCGTGGAGGTGGCGGGCACGCGCTTCCACTGCTGGAAGCGAGGCGGGCACGGCAACATCAACCTCCACGAGAGCATGAAGCAGAGCTGCGACGTCTACTACTACGAGATGGCGCAGCGCGCGGGCATCGAGGCCATCTCGGCCATGGCCCGCCGGCTCGGCATGGGCGAGCGCCACGGCGTGCCCATGTCGGCCGAGGCCCCCGGCCTCGCTCCCGACCCCGCCTGGAAGGAGGCCGAGCGCGGCGACGTGTGGCGCCTGGGCGACACGGTCAACGCCGGCATCGGCCAGGGCTACGTCCTGGCCACGCCGCTCCAGCTCGCGGTGATGACGGCGCGCGTGGCCACGGGGCGGGCGGTGGCGCCGCGCCTGGTGCGGGCCGTGGACGGCGTGGAGCAGCCCTCGGGCGCGGGCGCCTCCCTGGGCCTCAACGAGAACTGGCTGCGCCGCGTCAGGGCCTCCATGTTCGACGTGGTCAACGCCGAGCGCGGCACCGCCTACGGCTCGCGCATCGTGGCCCCCGGCATGGAGATGGCCGGCAAGACCGGCACCAGCCAGGTGCGCCGCATCACCATGGAGGAGCGCGCGCGCGGCGTGGACTCCAACGCCGAGGTCCCCTGGGAGCGGCGCGATCACGCGCTGTGGGTGGACTTCGCCCCCTTCGAGGCCCCGCGCGTGGCCGTGGCGGTGGTCGTCGAGCACGGCGGCGGCGGCTCGACGGCGGCCGCGCCCATCGGGCGCGACGTGACGCTGCGCGCCCTCTACGGCGCGACGCCCCCCCTGGAGGCCTGGCCCGAGGCCAAGCGCGAGGAGGCCCGCGCCATGCTCGAGCGCGTGGCCGGCGCCGAGGCCGCCGGAGGCCGGAGGCAGCCCGCGTGAGCTACCTCGAGAGCCAGGTCAAGTTCGTCCCCGCGGGCCTGCGCAAGCTGCTCTACCTCAACTGGCCCCTGGTCCTGCTGCTCGCGGCCACCTGCGCCATGGGCCTCCTGATGCTCTACAGCGTCGCGGGAGGCGGCTGGGAGTACGCGGGGCCGCAGGCCAGCCGCATCGCGCTGGGCTTCGCCGTCATGCTGGGGGTCGCGCTCACCCCCATCTGGGTCTGGCGAAGCCTCTCCTGGCTGGCCTACCTCCTCTCCCTCGCCCTCCTGGTCCTGGTCCTCGCGGTAGGCGAGGTCGGCATGGGCGCGCAGCGCTGGCTCGACATCGGCCCGCTCCGCATCCAGCCCTCCGAGATGGCCAAGATCGCCCTCGTCATGGCGCTCGCCGCCTACTTCGACTGGCTGCCCACGCGCAGGGTCTCGCACCCCCTCTGGCTGATACCGCCCATCGTCATCATCCTGGTGCCGGCCGCGCTCGTCTACATGCAGCCCAACCTCGGCACCGTCATGCTGATCCTCGCCATCGGCGCCGCCATGCTGTGGTGCGCGGGCGTGCACTGGGCCTACTTCGCCGCCGTCTTCGGCCTCGTGGGCGGCGCCGTCGCGGCCGTCTTCGAAAGCCGCGGCACGCCCTGGCAGCTCCTCTACGACTACCAGTACTCGCGCATAGATACCTTCCTGGACCCCTCCCGCGACCCCCTGGGCGAGGGCTACAACATCACCCAGGCCAAGATCGCGCTGGGCTCGGGCGGGCTCACGGGGCGCGGTTTCATGCAGGGCACCCAGAGCCGCCTCAACTTCCTGCCCGAGAAGCAGACCGACTTCATCTTCAACACCCTGGCCGAGGAGTTCGGCTTCCTGGGCACCTCGCTCCTCCTCGGCCTCTACGTCCTCATCGTCGGCTTCGTGGTCGCCACCGCGCTGCAGGCGGCCGACCGCTACTCGCGCCTGCTCGTGATGGGCATCGGCGTGAGCTTCTTCCTGCTCTTCGCCGTCAACATGCTCATGGTCATGGGCATGGCCCCGGTCGTGGGCCTCCCCTTGCCCCTGGTCAGCTACGGCGGATCGGCGGCGCTGGTGCTGCTCGCCGCCTTCGGCCTCGTCCAGAGCGCCCACGTCCACAGGCCCCGGTGACGCCCATGGTCAACGTCCTCTTCGCCGCCCCCGACGCCCTTTGGCCCGCCTACGCCGAAGCCCTGCCGCGGGCCTTCGCTGAGAAGGGGGTCCGGGCCGACCTGTCGCGCGCGCACCCGGCCGGCTCCGTGGACTGGATCGTCTACGCGCCGGGCGGCCCCATCGCGGACCTCGCCCCCTACGCGGCGGCCAAGGGCGTGCTGAGCCTCTGGGCGGGGGTGGAGCGGCTCGTGTCGCTGGTCCCCCCCGGCCTCCCCCTCGCCCGCATGGTGGACGAGGGGCTGCGCCAGGGCATGACGGAGTGGGTCGCGGCGCACGTGCTGCGCCATCATCTCGGCACGGACGTCCACGTCACCGGCCAGGACGGCGTCTGGCGCAAGGGGGCGGGCTTCCCGCCCTCCAAGCTCGCCCCCGAGCGGCCCGTGACGGTGCTGGGCCTCGGAGAGCTGGGCCTGTCCTGCGCGCTGGCCCTCTGCGCCCTGGGCTTCCCCGTGACGGGCTGGAGCCGGTCGCCCAAGGAGGACCGCCGCCTCCACCGCCTCCTGCACGGGCGGGACGCCCTGGACGACGCGCTGCGCGGCGCCGAGGTCGTGGTGCTGCTGACGCCGCTCACGCGCCACACCGAGAACCTCATGGACGCGCGCCGCCTGCGGCTCCCCGCGCCGGGCTACGCGCTCCTCAACCCCGGGCGGGGCGCGCTGATAGACGACGCGGCGCTGCTGGCCGCGCTCGACGAGGGCGCCGTGGGCCACGCCACGCTGGACGTGTTCCGCCAGGAGCCGCTCCCCCCGTCCCACCCCTTCTGGGCGCATCCGCGCGTCACCGTCACCCCCCACGTGGCCGCCGAGACCCAGGCCCCCACGGCGGCCCGGGTCATCGCCGAGAACGTCCGGCGCGGCGAGGCCGGCGAGCCCCTCCTCCACCTCGTGGACCGGGCGCGCGGCTACTAGCGCGAGCGCCTCCCCCGCACTAGGCTGCCCGCCATGACCCCGCGCCCCGCCCCGCTCCGGGAGGCCCTCGACGCCGCCCTCGCGGCGCTCGCGCTCCGGGCCCGGGACGACGCCTCGCGCCTGTGCGTGGCCCGCGTCGCCGAGGCCCTGGCCATGCCCGCCCCGGGGCCGGGCGCCATCCCCTCGCGCCTCACCGTCTGCGGCCTCCTCCCCGAGGCCGCCGCCCCCGCCCTGGCCGACCCCGCGCTCCGGCCGCTCGCGGACGCCCTCCTCGCGCTCGACCCCCAGCTCCCCTGGCGCCGCCGGGGCGGGGAGGCGCCGGGGGCCAGCGAGGGCTTCGCGGAGGGCCACGCCAACGCGATGATCGCCGGCCCCGGCGGCCTGGAGCAGCGTCAGGACGCCTGGCTCGGCGTCTCGCTGCTCGCCCCCCATGTGCGCTACCCCGACCACGACCACGCGCCCGAGGAGACCTACCTGGTCCTGAGCGACGGCGAGTTCCGCCAGGGCGAGGGGGCGTGGTTCGCCCCTGGCCTGGGCGGCTCCTTCCACAACCCCCCCGGCATCCGCCACGCCATGCGCGCGGGCGCCAAGCCCCTGCTCGCCCTCTGGGCGCTTTGGGCTCCCCGGGCCGCCTAGGCGAGCCGCCCCCTGCGCAGGCGACGGCGCCGTCCTCGGGTCGGGGGGGACGGCGAGGCCCCCACGGGCCTCTGCGACGTCCTCGACACGGCCGCCTTCCCCGGCAAGCGCGCGCTCGAGCGCAGCCCCGTCAACAACCTCGAATGGGCGCTCATCTGCGACGGCGTGCCGGCCGAGGAGGTCTACGGCACGCTGGGCACCGACGAGGGCGTGGCCCGGGCGCTGGCCAAGCTCGACACGATCCGGGAGGACGTCATCTGGTGGACGGCCGGCGCCGAGACGCCCCAGCTCCTCGCCGACGGGGAGGCCGTGATCGGCTCGGGCTACAACGGCCGCCTCTTCTCGCTCATCGAGGAGCAGGGCCAGCCCGTGGCGATGCTGTGGAACTACGAGGTGCTGGACCTCGACGGCTTCGTGATCCCTGCGGGGCTGCCCGCCGACCGCGAGGCGCGCGCGCGCCACGTCCTGCGCTTCGCCACCACCACCGAGAGTCTCGCGGCCCTCACCCGCTTCATCAGCTACGCGCCGACGCGGGCCTCCTCCATGGCGCTGGTGGGCACCCACGAGACCCTGGGCATCCCCATGGCGCCGCACATGCCGGGCAACCCCGACAACAACGGGGGCGAGTCGTTCCTGTTCAACTGCGCCTGGTGGGCCGACCACCGCGACGAGCTGGACGCACGCTTCCAGTCCTGGCTGGCGCAGTGACGCCCCCGGGGCCTCCCCCCGGGGAGGCCCCCGACCCGCAGGGAACAGCCATGGCCGACGCCCCGAGCCCCAAGACCCGCGCGGCCCACGACCTGCGCCGGCGCATCCTCGTGCAGGACCTGGAGCCGGGCAGCCCGCTCGACGAGCTGGAGCTGGCCGAGGCCTACGGGCTCTCGCGCCCGCCGCTGCGCGAGATGCTGCGCCAGCTCGCGGGCGAGGGCTACGTGGTCATGCGCGAGAACCGCGCCCCCCAGGTGGCCCCCATGTCGCACCGCTCCCTGCGGGCCTTCTTCGTGGCCGCCCCCATGATCTACGCGGCCGTCAGCCGCCTCGCGGCGCTGCACGCCACGCCCGAGGACGTCCGGCGCCTCAAGGAGGCGCAGCGCCTCTTCCGCCAGGCCATCCGGGAGGGCGACGTGGCGGGCCGGGCCTTGATGAACGAGCGCTTCCACGCCCTGATCGGCGAGGCGGCCGAGAACGAGTTCCTGCTGCCGTCGCTCAGGCGGCTGCTCATAGACCACACGCGGATCGCCATGACCTTCTACTCCCCCAGGGCCACGGCGCTGGCCACCCAAAGGGCGCTGGCGGCCGACCAGCACGACCAGTTCATCGCCCTCATCGAAGGCGGCGACGCCGAGGGGGCGGGCGCGCTCGCCGTGGCCCACTGGGAGTTGAGCCGCGCCCAGATCGAGAGCTTCGTGACGCCCGAGCCGCTCGACCTGGCGCTCGGGGCGGCGATCGGCGGCCGGGCATGACCTTCGAGGGCATCCACGTCCCGGCCGTCACCCCTCACCGCGAGGACGGCGGCATAGACCGCGACGGCTTCCTGCGCGTGCTGTCCTTCCTCGTGGCCGAGGGCGTGCAGGGCGTCATCGTCGGCGGCTCGACGGGCGAGTACTACGCGCAGACCCTGGAGGAGCGCGAGGAGCTGGCGCGGCTCGCCCGCGAGGCGCTGCCCAAGGGCCTGGTCCTGACCGTGGGCACCGGCGCCATCCAGCAGCGCGACTCCTGCCGCATGGCGGAGCACGCCGCCCGCATCGGCGCCGACGCCATCCTGGTGTCCTCGCCGCCCTACGAGGTGCCGACCGAGCGCGAGAACGCCCTCAACGCGCTCGCCATAGACCGCGCGGCGGACCTGCCGGTCATGCTCTACAACTACCCGGGCCGCACGGGCGCGATGATGGGCGAGGAGTTCCTCGACCGCGTGGGGCGCTCGCGCAACGTGCGCGCCATCAAGGAGTCCTCGGGCGACATCAACCGCGTCCACCTCTTGGCCCGCGACTACCCCCACATCGCCATGCTCTGCGGCATGGACGACCAGGCCCTGGAGTTCTTCGCCTGGGGGGCGCCGGGCTGGGTCTGCGGGGGCGGCAACTTCCTGCCCAGGGAGCACCTCGCGCTCTGGCGCGCCTGCGCGGTGGAGGGCGACTTCGCCAAGGGGCGCCGTATCATGTCCGCAATGCTCCCGCTCATGCGCGTGCTGGAGCGGGGCGGCAAGTTCGTCCAGTGCATCAAGCACGGCGTGGCGATGCGCGGCCTGCCCGCCGGCCCGCCCCGGCCGCCGCTCAAGGCGCTCAACAAGGACGACAAGCGGGAGTTCGATCAGGTGGTCAGGGTGCTGCGAGCCACGGTGGCCGCCATAGGATCCGAAGGCCGGGGGAGGGCCGCCGAATGACCCTTCTGACCCGCGACGAGTACCGGGCCATCGCCCAAGGGCTGGCGCTGCCCACCGGCGCCTTCATCGCCGGCTCGTTCCGCCCCGCCCTCTCGGGCGCCACCTTCGACACCGTCAACCCGGCCACGGGCGACCTCCTCGCTCGCGTGGCGTCCTGCGGCGGCGCCGACGTGGACCTCGCCGTCGCCCGCGCGCGCGGCGCCTTCGAGGACGGCCGCTGGTCGCGCCTCCCTCCGGGCGAGCGCAAGCGCGTCCTGATCCGGCTCGCCAAGCTGATGGCCCGGGACGCCCGCGAGCTGGCGGTGATGGAGTCGCTCGACTCCGGCAAGACCATCTTCGATTGCGAGACCAGCGACGTCCCCGAGTCCATCCACTGCCTCCTCTGGCACGCCGAGCTGATCGACAAGCTCTACGGCCGCGTCGCGCCCCAGTCCGACGACCACCTCGCGCTCATCGTGCGCGAGCCCGCGGGCGTCGCCGGCCTCGTGCTGCCCTGGAACTTCCCGCTCCTGATGATGGCCTGGAAGATCGGACCGGCGCTGGCCTCCGGCTGCTCGGTGGTCCTCGATCCCGCCGAGGAGACGCCGCTGACCGCGCTGCGGGTGGCCGAGCTGGCGATGGAGGCGGGCGCGCCCCCGGGGGTGCTCAACGTCCTGCCGGGCGGCGGCCCGGAGGTGGGCGAGCCGCTCGGGCGCCCCATGGACGTGGACGTTGAGCCCGGCGCACGCGGCCAAGGTGCGCTCCTACCTCGGCGGCCCCGAGACGGTGCTGATGGGCGGCAAGGCGCAAGGCAACGTGGTCGAGCCCACGGTCCTGGAGGTCGCCGACCGCGACTCCCCGCTCGCGCGCGAGGAGGTCTTCGGCCCCGTCCTGGCCGTCCTGGAGGTGGGCTCCTTCGACGAGGCCATCGCCTTGGCCAACGACACCCCCTACGGCCTCGCCGCCTCCCTCTACACCTCCGACATCCGCAAGGCGCTCCGGGGCGCCCGGGCCATCCGCGCGGGCACCGTCACGGTCAACAGCTACGGCGAGGGCGACGGCACCACGCCCTTCGGCGGCTGGGGCCTCTCGGGCTTCGGCGGCCGCGACAAGGGGGTCGAGGCCCACGACCAGTACACCCGCGTCAAGACGATCTGGGTGGACCTCAGCGACGACGCGGACCTTGCCGTCTGAGCCGCGCCGCGCCAGGCGCCTGCCCCGGCACCCCGGGGTCGCGGCCTGGTCCGCGATCCTGCCGGGCCAGCCCGCCCCCGTGCCGCTCGCCGGCGACATCTCGGTGGACATCGCGGTGGTGGGGGGCGGCTTCGCGGGCCTGTCGGCCGCCCGCCGGCTCCGCGAGGCGGACCCCAAGGTCAGGGTGGCCGTGCTGGAGGCGGGGCGGCTCGCAGAGGGCGCCTCGGGGCGCAACTCGGGCTTCATGATTGACCTGCCGCACGAGCTGACCTCGGACGACTACGCGGGGGGCGGCGACGACCGCGCCACGGTGGCGCTCAACCGCCGCGCCATCGCCTTCGCCCGCGACGCGGCAGCCGCCTACGCCATGCCCCCCGCCTTCTTCGACCCCGCCGGCAAGGTCAACGGCGCCGCCAGCGAGGCCGGCGACGCGCTCAACCGGAGCTACGCCCGGCACCTCGCCCGCATCGGCGAGCCCTGCGAGCGCCTGGACGCGCAGGGGATGCGGGAGCTGACGGGGAGCCTCCACTACGTCTCGGGCCTCTTCACCCCTGGCACGGTGATGCTCCAGCCCGCCGGCTACGTGCGGCGCTTGGGCGAGGGCCTGCGCCGCGACGGCGTGACGGTCGCCGAGAGGACGCCCGTGCTCGCCCTTGAGCGCGACGGCGCGTCCTGGACGCTCGCCACCCCCCACGGCCGCGTCACGGCCGCCAAGGCGATCCTCGCCGCCAACGGCCACCTGGAGAGCTTCGGCTTCGCCCGGGGCCGGCTCATGCACGTCTTCCTCTACGCCTCCATGACCGAGGCGCTCGACGCCGACGCGCTCCGCGCCCTGGGCGGCGCCCCCCGCTGGGGCGTGACGCCCTCTGACCCCATGGGCACGACGGTGCGCCGCATAGACGGCCCCCAGGGCGGCCACCGCGTCGTCACACGCACCTGCGCCGTCTTCGACCCCGGCATGGAGCCCCCCGCCTCGGCCCTGCGACGCACCGCCGAGGTCCACCGCGCCAAGTTCGCGGCGCGCTTCCCGCGGCTCTCCGGCGTCCGCCAGGAGCTCACCTGGGGCGGGCACCTCTGCCTCAGCCGCAACGGCGTGTCGGTGATGCGCGAGCTGGAGCCGGGGCCTCCTGTCGGCCTGCGTCTGCAACGGCCTGGGCACGACGCGCTCGACGCTCACCAGCATCGGCGCGGCCGACCTCGCGCTCGGCCTCGACAGCGACGTCGCGCGCCGCTTCCTCGCCGAGCCCCCGCCCGCGCGGCTCCCCCCAGCGCCGCTCTCGACGCTGGGCGCCAACGCCTGGCTGCGCTGGAAGGAGTGGCGCGCCGGGCGCGAGTGACGAGGCGGGGAGTCCTACTCGGCCGCCAGGCGGCGCGGGCCGCCCGCGTGGCGCAGCATGGCGCCCGCGTACCAGTCCACGAACTGCCTGACGCCGCCCTCCTGCCGCACCGAGTAGGGTCCGGGCCGGAACGCGGGCGAGGCCACGCCCCTTTGCGTCTCCTCCACCACGTGGCGGTCCTCGGCGTTGGTGGCCTCCCACACCTCGGTGAGCCGCCCCAGGTCGTAGTCCTCCCCCTCCCGGGCGTCGCGGTGCACGAGCCACCACGTCGTCACCTCCGTCTCCCCCGGGCCGCGCGGCAGGACGCGGAAGTGCAGGGTGTGGTCCGACAGGAAGTGGTTCCAGGAGTTGGGGTAGTGGAAGAGGAGCAGCGTGCCCGCGTCCGGGAAGGGCATCCCGGGGATGCCGCCCCTGACCGCCGCGGCCCCGTCCAGCGTGTAGCTCACGGCCCCGGGCACCAGCGGGATGCGCACGAGCCGCCACTGGCCCTGCTGGCCCAGCAGGTAGCGCGAGGGCAGGCCGGCCGCCTCGCAGCGCTCCACGTGGGCGCGCCCCGCCGGCGCCGCCTCCGCGTCCTCGGAGCCCACCAGCTCGGGGTCCTCGTCGAAGGTCCGGCAGAGCGAGGGATGGTTGGCCCCGCAGTGGTAGCACTCGCGGTTGTTCTCGAGCGTCAGCTTCCAGTCGCACCGCTCCACGATGGTGGACACGTGCGCGACCTTCATCTCCTCCATGCGGTGGGGGGCCGCGTAGCGCGCGGTGGCCGCGAGCAGCGGCGCCAGGTCCGGGGCCTCGGCGGCGAGGCACACCCAGACGAGCCCGCCCCCCTCCCGGCAATGGACCGGCAGGAGGCCGTGCCCGGCCCGGTCGAACCCCTCCCCCATGTCCTTGGCCCACAGGAGCCGGCCGTCGAGGTCGTAGGCCCAGCGGTGGTAGGGGCAGACCACGCGCCCCGTCCGCCCCGAAGCCTCCCCGCAGAGCCGCGAGCCGCGATGGCGGCAGACGTTGTGGAAGGCGCGCGCCACGCCGTCGCGCCCGCGGATCGCCAGCACCGGGTAGGGGCCGACCTGCATCGTCACGTAGGCGCCGGGCTCGGCCAGGGCGGCCGAGGGCGCGGCCAGGAGCCACTCCTGCGTCCAGATGCCCGCGAGGTCGGCCGCGTGGGCCTCCGGCGTGCCGTAGAGGGGGCCGGGGAGGGGGCCGTCGGGGCGGCGGGAGTGGAGAAGGGCGAGGGGGTCCATGGCGGGCTCCGAGGAGGACGGGCGCATCATGGCGCGCCGCCCCCCGCGCGCCACCGGGATCGCGACGCCCCCCGATCGGCTTCCGACCTCAGCGCAGCCGGGGGGGGCCGCCGGGGGGGCCATCGGGCACCTCGCCTGGCGCCGCGCGCAGGTCGAAGCGCAGGGCCACGCGCGCCAGTCGCGCGAGCGCCGGGTCGTCCGCCCGCAGGAAGGCCACGTCGAGCCGCACCCCCTCGGCCCCCGACAAGGCCACGGCGGCGTGCAGCCCGGCCGCGATGGGCTCCTCCGCCCCCGGCCGCGCGCCCACGAGCGCGAGCAGGTGGCCCCGAGAGCCGTCCGCCCAGTCCACCAGCGCCAGCAAGGCCGCGTCGGCCAGCCCCTCCCCCTGCGCCAGCCGGCGGTCCAGCGCGCCCAGCAAGGCGGGGGGCAGCCCGGCGGGGGGAAAGGCCGCCACGGGGCGCTCGGCCAGGCGCGCGGGGCCATGGGCCAGCGTGTCGGCCAGCCAGTCGAGCTGCTCGGCCGTCACCGCCACGGGCTCCGCCACCCCGCCGAGGCGCAGCAGCAGCCCCGCCCCCTGCCCCCTGAGCATCCGCGCGAGCTGCAACCCCGAGAGCTGCGCCACCTCGCGCCCCGCGAGGCCCTCGGGCCGGTCGTGGGCCACCAGCAGCCCCCCCTCGGTCTCGGGCGTCACGTCGTCCCCCTCGGCGGCCAGGAGCGGCAGCACGAGGCCCGCCCCGGCCAGCGCCTCCAGGAACGCCACGCGGCGCGCGTCGTCCTCGGGGCGCGCCGCCATGGCGCGGGCGGCGCGGGCGAGCGGGGTCTCAGCCATCGAGGGCCTCGCGCACCCTCGCCCGCAGGTCCGGCAGGAGCTCGCTCTCGAACCAGGGGTTGCGCTTGAGCCAGGCCGTGTTGCGCCAGGAGGGATGCGGCAGGGGGACGGCCTCCCCGAAGTCGCGCCAGCGCCGGACGCGGTCGGTCACGCCGCCGCGCCCGAGGTGCCAGGCCTGCGCGGCGCCCCCGACCAGCAGCGCGAGCCGCACCGAGGGCACGGCCGCCAGGGCCTCGCGCCGCCAGGTCGCCGCGCAGAGCGCGGGCGGCGGGATGTCCCCTCCCGCCCGGTCGTAGCCCGGGAAGCAGAAGCCCATGGGGATGATGGCCACGCGCGAGAGGTCGTAGAACTCCTCGTCGGAGACGCCCATCCAGAGGCGCAGGCGGTCGCCCGAGGCGTCGCGAAAGGGCACGCCCGCCACGTGCGCGCGCATCCCCGGCGCCTGGCTGGCGATCAGGAGCCGCGCGCCGGGGCGGAACCATACCACGGGGCGCGGCGCGTGGCCCGTGGGGGTCGCGGCGAAGCGCGGCAGGCAGAGCCGGCAGAGGGCGATGCGCTCCCAGACCGGTTGCGCCTCCGCGCCCGCGTCCCTATCCGGGGCGGGCACGCCGGGGGGCTCCCATGTACCGCGTCTGGACCTTCGTCTCCACCTACTCGCTCCTGATGGTGCTGGGGGCCGTCCTAGCCCTCATCTGGGCCAACCTCGACCCCGCGTCCCATCACGCCTTCGCGGAGGCGGTGCTGTGGGAGGGCGGCTGGATCGGCGAGCCGACCTTCGGCCCGGACGGGGAGGTGCTCACGCGCAGCCTGACGGTCGCCTACCTCTCCAAGGACGTGCTCATGGCCCTCTTCTTCGCCGTCGCCGGCAAGGAGGTCTGGGAGGCCGTGGCGCTCAGGGACGGCTCGCTCCGGGGCCGCAAGGCGCTGGTGCCGCTCCTGTCGGCCGTGGGCGGCATGGCCGCGCCGGTCGCCGTCTACCTCCTGCTCGCGGCCTTGCTGGGCTCGGCCACCTGGGACGCGCTCGCCCACGGCTGGGCGGTGCCCACGGCCACCGACATCGCCCTGTCCTTCATCGTGGCGCGCATCGTCTTCGGGCCCGGCCACCCGGCGGTGCTCTTCCTGCTGCTCCTGGCCATCGTGGACGACGCCCTGGGGCTCCTCATCATCGCCGTCTTCTACCCCAAGGGGGCGCTCCAGCCCGAATGGCTCCTGCTGTCGGCGGGCGCCGTGCTGCTCGTCTGGCTCCTGTGCAACCGCCTGCCGCTCTGGCGCGACCGGGGCGACCCGCTCATGCGCCACTCGACCTGGATGCGCACGCGGCTGAGCTTCTGGCCCTATGCCCTGGCCGGCGCCGCGTCCTGGTACGCCTTCCAGGAGGCGGGCCTGCACCCGTCGCTGGGCCTCCTGCCGGTGATCCCGGCCATCCCCCACGCCGACCGCGACTTCGGCGTCTACGCCGCCACCGAGGAGGCCATGCCCGACCTCCTCAACCGCATCGAGCACGCGCTCAAGGTGCCCGTCGAGCTGATCCTGTTCTTCTTCGGCCTGGTCAACGCGGGCGTCGCCGTCGCCGCCCTCGGCGCGCCCACCTGGCTCGTGCTGGCGGGGCTCCTCGTGGGCAAGCCGCTGGGCATCACGCTGGCGGCCTGGCTCGCGGCGCGTCGGCTGGGGCTTGGGCTCAGCGAGGGCATGGGCCTGCGCGACGTGCTCGTCGTGGGCTTCATCGCCTCCATGGGCTTCACGGTGGCGCTCTTCGTGGCCGGCGTGGCCTTCTCCCCCGACCTCGTGCTGAACGGCGTGCCGGTGCAGGACGCGGCGCGGCTCGGGGCGCTCCTGTCGGTGGTGGGGGGCCTGGTGGCGGTGGTGGCGGCACGGCTCCTGGGCGTGCGCCGCCGCCCCGCCTGAGTCGCGCGAGGGGCGCCCGGGCGGACCCCTCGCCTTCGTGGCTGGAGCGGAAACGGCCACGGGAATATCATGGGACGGGGCCGTTGCGCGCCACAATCGGAGCGCACGGTGCCCTCACCGCTCCTTAACCGTGTCGGGTCATGCTAGGGCCGTCGCGGGGACCAGAGGCCCATGCTCGAGTTCGTCAACGTCAGCAAGTCCTTCGCCACCAGGGCCGGCCGCAAGGTCATCCTGGAGGATGCGAGCTTTCGCGTGGAGCTGGGGACCTCGCTCGGCATCCTCGCGGCCAACGGCACGGGCAAGACGACGATCATCAACATGATGGCCGGCCTGGAGAAGCCCGACGAGGGGCGCATCCTGCGCGGCTGCCGCATCTCCTTCCCCTTGGGCTTCATGGGCGGCGTGGTGCCGCGCCACACCGCCAAGGAGAACGCGCGCTACATCGCCCGCCTCTACGGGCTCGACCCCGACTACGTGGAGGCCTTCTCGCGCTGGCTCGCGGGGATCGGCGCCTACTTCGACATGGCGGTGGGCACCTACTCGCAGGGCATGAAGGCGCGCTTCCTGTTCTCGCTCATGCTGGCGCTCGACTTCGACATGTACCTCATAGACGAGGGCATGCCGCAGACCACGGACGCCGAGTTCAACCGCAAGGCCGGCGAGGTGCTGCGCGAGAGGCTGGAGACCACCACGGTGGTGATCGTGTCCCACCAGCCCAAGGTGCTCGAGCGCTTCGCCCGCCAGGCCGCCGTGCTGCGCGACGGCCGGCTCACCCTGTTCGACAGCCTGGAAGAGGCGAGGGAGCTCTATGACTACCAAGCCTAGGGCCTTGCGCTTCCGCGTCCGGCGCGCCCAGCCGCTCACCCAGGTCCGCGCGCTGGCACAGGCGCCCGAGCCCGCGACGCGGGCCGAGCCCGTCCACCAGGCCGCGCCCCAGGCCGCCCCCCTGGCGCTGCGCGCCTTCCTGGTGGAGGCCGCCGGCGCCCCCCAGGCCCCCGCCAACGCCCCCGCCAACGCCCCCGCCAACGCCCCCCTCCAGGGCGAGGTGGAGGCCCCGCCGGATGCCTCCGAGGCCGCCGTCCGGGCCGAGGGGCTCACGGGGCGCCAGCTGCGCATGGCGCGCCGCGTGGCCCAGAGGCAGGGCGTGGCGGCCACCTCGGACTTCGACGCGGTGCGCCAGCTGCGCCTGCGCGGCATAGACCCCTTCCAGCCCTCCAACCTGCTGGAGCTGGTCAAGGCCGGCGCCGAGCCCGCGCCCGCCGGCCGGGGCGGTGGCGGTAGCGGGGGCGGCGGCCAGGGCGGGGGGCGCCGCGGGGGCCTGCCCCAGAGGGTCGCCCCCGCCGCCCTCCCCGGGGCCGCGCCCGCCCCCGGGCTGCCCGGGGCGCCCCTGGGCGCGCCCCTGCCGGCCGTGGAGCGCGCCGACCCCGCCGAGCGGCGCGCGGGCGAGATCGGGCGCATCCAGCGCGACATCGCCCGCCGCCGCCGCCGGCGCGGGCTGTTCCTGTTCCTGCGACTCCTGGTCTTCGTGATCCTGCCCACGATCGCCACCGGCTGGTACTTCGCGGCCGTGGCCACGCCCATGTACGCCACCAAGTCCGAGTTCGTGATCCAGAAGGCCGAGGCCGCGGGCCTGGGCGGGGCGGCGGGCCTAGGCGGGCTCTTCCAGGGCACGTCCATGGCCACCCAGCAGGACAGCATGACGGTGCAGGCCTACCTGTCCTCGCGCGCCGCGCTCGACCGGCTGGACGGGGACCACGCCTTCCGCGCGGCCTTCTCGGACCCCGCCATAGACCCGCTCCAGCGGCTCGCGCCCGACGCCAGCAACGAGGACGCCTACGCGCTCTACCGCCGCCACGTGAAGGTCAGCTACGACCCCACCGAGGGCATCGTGAAGCTGGAGGTGATCGCGCCGGACCCCGCCCTCTCCCAGACCTTCTCGGAGGCGCTGATCGGCTACGCCGAGGAGCAGGTGGACCAGCTCACGCAGCGGCTGCGCGAGGACCAGATGGCCGGGGCGCGCCAGAGCTACGAGGACGCCGAGGAGCGCCGCGCCGCCGCGCTCGCGGCCCTCTTGCGCGTGCAGGAGGAGGCCCGCCAGATAGACCCCGTGGGAGAGACCTCCGCGCGCACCGCCCAGATCAGCAACCTCGAGACCGAGCGCCAGAGGCTCCAGCTGGAGCTGAGCCAGCGGCTCGCGGTCGAGAGGCCCAACCAGGCCCAGGTGGACACGCTGCGGGGCCGCATCGCGGACATCGAGGCTCTGATCGCCGACCTGCGCACGCAGATGACCTCGGAGGCCGGGGGGGGCGAGTCGCTGGCCGTGTCCAACTCCCAGCTGCGGCTCGCGGAGGAGAACTACAACATCCAGGTGATCCAGGTGCAGGCCGCCTTGCAGGCCATGGAGGTCGCCCAGACCGAGGCCAACCGCCAGGTGCGCTACCTGTCCCTGGGGGTCGAGCCCATCGCCCCCGACGAGGCCACCTACCCCAAGGTCTTCGAGAACACGGTGCTCGCGTTCCTCGTGTTCTCGGGCCTCTACCTGATGCTGTCGCTGACGGCCTCGATCCTGCGCGAGCAGGTGACGAGCTAGCCCCTCCCCCTCCCACGCGCTAAGGGCCCACCCATGACCCAGACCCCCCGCGCCGTCGCGGTCCGCGACGTGACCTTCGGCAACGACCGTCCCTTCGTGCTGATCGCCGGCCCCTGCCAGATCGAGGGGCGCGACCACGCCCTGCGCGTGGCCGAGGGGGTGGCGCGTGCGGCCCGATCTGCGGGCGTGCCCTGGGTCTACAAGTCGAGCTACGACAAGGCCAACCGCACGTCGCTGTCGGGCCGGCGCGGCTTGGGGATGGAGGAGGGCCTGCGCGTGCTGGAGGCGGTGCGCGACGCCCAGGGCTGCCCGGTGCTGACGGACGTGCACGACGCCTCGCACTGCGCGCCGGTGGCGGAGGTGGCCGACATCCTCCAGATCCCCGCCTTCCTGTGCCGCCAGACGGATCTCCTGCTGGCGGCGGGGCGCACGGGGGCGGCGGTCAACGTCAAGAAGGGCCAGTTCCTGGCCCCCTGGGACATGGCCCACGTGGCCGACAAGGTGGCCAGCACCGGCAACGGGCGCATCCTGCTGACCGAGCGGGGGGCGAGCTTCGGCTACAACGCCTTGGTCGCGGACATGCGATCGCTCCCGATCATGGCGCGGACGGGCTGGCCGGTGGTCATGGACGCCACGCACGCGGCGCAGGAGCCCGGAGCCCTGGGCGGCGCCTCGGGGGGGGCGCGCGAGATGGCGCCGGTGTTGGCGCGGGCGGCGGTGGCGGTGGGGGTGGCGGCGGTGTTCATGGAGACGCACGAGGACCCCGACAGGGCGCCCTCGGACGGCCCCGTGATGGTGCGGCTGGACGCGCTCGCGGGGGTGGTGGCGGCGCTGGCGGCGCTCGACCGGCTGGCCAAGGCGCGGCCCGTGGCGGCCTGAGGGGGGCTTGCGGAGCCCCTGGCCCCGGGCTATCCCGCGCCCGCTGCTGGGGCGTCGCCAAGTGGTAAGGCAGCGGTTTTTGGTACCGCCATTCCTAGGTTCGAATCCTAGCGCCCCAGCCAGGATCTCCGTCGAAGGAGGCGACGACGTGGCCCGGGCCGGCCCGAGGGAACGGCTGCGTCGAGCCAAAGCGCACGCTGGCTTGCGGGATGCCAGCCGCCCCGACCGGGCTGCGCCTGGCGACCCCGCTCAGGCCATGAGTTGGTCGCCGTGACGGGCAACGTGGCGCCCGTGACGTAGGAAGCCCCGGGGTTGAGCATGAAGGCCGGGGGGAGGACGAGCCCCAAGGGCTCGGCATAGCGGCGCATGGGGACCGAGCGACGGGATGCGTCGAGGTCGGCTTCGGTCGTGCCGGTGCGCGGCATGGCCGTGTCGACCTCGCCCGGAGCCATGGCGGTGCCCGCCACGCCATCGGGCTCGGCCTCCCGCGCGAGCGACTTGACCAGGGCCGTGACCGCCGACTTGGGCATCGCCTAGACGGCCGAGCCCATGTATCCGCCCGTGAAGGCGCCCTGGCCGTTGTGGGGGACGATGAGCCCCTCGCCCTGGGGGAGCGGGGCGGCGAGCGCGGCCCGCGCGAGGTGGAAGGCGCCGATCCTGTATGGTCCCGGGATGTGGTGTGACGGGTTGAGCCTGAACCGGTCGGGCTCTTT
>ERZ1066120.302-NODE-302-length-49262-cov-13.530250_pt1 | contig 49262 bp, 37 predicted proteins | sample MGYA00382767_ERZ1066120 | MGnify/ENA primary metagenome ERZ1066120 (study PRJEB33369, sample SAMEA5778350) | biofilm metagenome | biome: Industrial cooling water; feature: Water cooling tower basin; material: Biofilm | place: United Arab Emirates | collected...
GCTGTCGACGCCGCGGCCGTGCGCGCCGCGGCCTGGGCGATCGCGCTGGCCGCCAGGTCAGCGGCGCGCTCCCGCGCCGCGACGTCCTCGACGCTCGCCGGAAGGGCTCGCGGCGACGCGTCGGCCACGTCGCCCGTGGACGCCTCCGCCGGCAGCGCCGCGGGCGCCGCGCCCGCGGTGGCAAGCGCGTTGGCCGATTGGGCGGCGACTTCCTGCGACGCGTCTTGCTGCGACGCGACCTGCTGGGCGTCGGCCTCGTCCACGGCGGACCGCGTCGCCAGTGCCACCGGGGCGTCGGCCGGCGACGCCTCGACGATCGGCGCCTCGGCGGCCGGCATCGCCGACGCGGTGGCCGCGAAGTTCTGCACGAACTGCGCCAGGATCATCTCGGACACCTGGTTCATCATGCGCCCGCCGAACTGCGCGAACTTGCCGTTGACCGTGACCTCGGAGCTGCCCACCAGCTCGGAGTTCCCGTCGGCCGTGGCCTGCACGGTGGCGGTGAGATCCATCGACGCGTTCGAGCCGCCCCGGTCGGCACCCTTGCCCTTGAGGCGCACCATGCGCGCCGCCGGGTCGACCGCCAGCACCTCGATGTCGCCCGCGAAGGCGGCCGACGCCGGCCCGAGCTTGATCTTGACGCTGCCCTTGTAATGGGTCTCGTCGACCTGCGCGGTGATTTCCGCGCCCGGCATGCAGGCGGCCATCTGCGGGATGTCCGACAGAAGCCGCCAGGCGGCATCGACGTTCACCGGCAGCGGGTAGGTCTTCTCCAGCTTGACTTGCATGGTGCGGCCCCTTTCTGTGCTCGTGGTTCAGCGCGGCTCGACCGGGCGATCGACCTGCTGCAGCTGCTGCCAGACGCGCCATGCGTTGTGCGGCATGGTCATGTGCGTGACGCCCAGGTGCGCGAACGCGTCCACCACCGCGTTGGTGAAGCACGGGATGGAGCCCACGTGCGGGCTTTCGGCCACGCCCTTGGCGCCCAGCGGATGATGCGGGCTGGGCGTCACGGTGAAGTCGGTCTCCCACTTGGGCGTTTCCACCGCGGTGGGCAGGAAGTAGTCCATCAGCGTGTTGCCCAGCAGGTTGCCCTGCGCGTCGTAGGGCATCTGCTGGCCCATCGCCACCGCGAAGCCCTCGGTCAGCCCGCCATGGATCTGGCCCTCGATGATCATCGGGTTGATCCGCGTGCCGCAGTCGTCCAGCGCGTAGAAGCGGCGCACCTTGGTTTCGCCGGTGGCGCGGTCGATGTCCACCACGCACAGGTACGCGCCGAAGGGATAGGTGAAGTTGGGCGGGTCGTAGTAATGCACCGCTTCCAGGCCCGGCTCCAGTCCCGCGGGCGGCTGGCGGTACGCCGCCCACGCCACGTCCTTCATGGTCTTGAACTTGGCGTCGTCACCGCGGACCTTGAATCGGTCCACTTCCCATTCCAGGTCGTTCTCGCCCACTTCCAGCAGGTGCGCGGCGATCTTCTTGGCCTTCGCGTGGATCTTGCGCGCGGCCAGCGCGATCGCCGCCCCGGCCACCGGCGTGGAGCGCGAACCGTAGGTGCCCAGGCCGTAGGGCGCGGTGCTGGTGTCGCCCTCCTCCACCTGGATCTCCTCGGAAGAGATGCCCAGTTCGGTGGCGATGATCTGCGCGTAGGTGGTCTGGTGGCCCTGGCCTTGCGTGATGGTGCCCATGCGGGCGATCGCGCTGCCGGTGGGGTGCACCCGGATCTCGCACGAATCGAACATGCCCACGCCCAGGATGTCGCACATCTTGGACGGGCCCGCGCCCACGATCTCGGTGAAGGTGACGATGCCGATGCCCATCAGCGTGGGCGAGTCCGGGTCGGCGCGCCTGGTGGCCTGTTCGGCGCGCAGCTCGCGGTAGTTCACCGCGCCCATCACTTTCTCCAGCGCGGCGTGGTAGTCGCCCGAGTCGTACTCCCAGCCGAACGCCGAGCGGTACGGGAACTGCTCCTTGCGGATGAAGTTGCGCATCCGGATCTCGGCCTTGTCCATGCCGAGCTTCTGAGCCAGCACGTCCACCATGCGCTCGATCAGGTACACGGCTTCCGTGACGCGGAACGAGCAGCGGTACGACACGCCGCCGGGCGCCTTGTTGGTGTAGACGCCGTCCACGCGCGCGTGAGCGGCCGGAATGTCGTAGCTGCCGGTGCAGATGTGGAACAGGCCCGCCGGATACTTGGACGGGTCGGCGCAGGCGTCGAAGGCGCCGTGGTCGGCGATCACGTTGACGCGCAGGCCGGTGATGCGGCCATCGGCGGTCGCGGCCAGCTCGCCGGTCATGTGGTAGTCGCGGGCAAACGCGGTCGTCGAGATGTTCTCGATGCGGTCCTCCACCCACTTCACCGGGCGGCCCAGCACGATCGAGGCCACGATGGCGCAGACGTACCCCGGATAGATGCCGACCTTGTTGCCGAAGCCACCGCCGATGTCCGGCGAAACGATCCGCACCTTGGACTCGGGGATGCCCGACAGCATGCTCACCACGGTGCGCACCACGTGCGGCGCCTGCGAGGTGATGTAGGTGGTCAGCTCCCCGCGGATCGGGTCGAAGGCGGCCACGCAGCCGCAGGTCTCCAGCGGGCAGGGGTGCACGCGCGGATACGGCAGATCCTGCTTGACGGTGACTTCGGCGGTGGCGAAGGCGGCATCGGCGGCAGCCGAGTCGCCCGCCTCCCAACGGAAGACGTGGTTGTGGTGCACGCGCGCGCCGTGCACGCCCTCGGTCTTGCCGGCCAGGTCGTCACGGATCACGGGCGCGCCGGGCAGCAGCGCCGCGTGCGGGTCCACCACCGGCTCGAGTTCCTCGTACTCGACCATCACCGCTTCCACCGCATCGGCGGCGATGTAGCGGTCGTCGGCGATCACGATCGCGACTTCCTGCATCTGGAAGTGGACTTTCTCGTCGGCCAGCACCGCCTGCACGTCGCCGGCCAGCGTCGGCATCCAGTGCAGCTTGAGCGGCTTGAGGTCGTCCGCGGTCAGCACCGCGTGCACGCCGGGGATCGCCAGCGCCGCGCTCTTGTCGATGGACTTGATGCGCGCGTGCGCCAGCGGGCTGCGCACGATGTCCATGTGCAGCATGCCGGGCATCTTGATGTCGTCGACGTAGTTGCCCTTGCCCTGGATGAATCGCGCGTCTTCCTTGCGAAGGCGCGACTCGCCCATTCCCATCAGCGCGCGTTCGCGCTCGTTGGCCGGTGCGTTCATGTCCGTTGGCTCCTCGGGCTCAGGCGGTGACGGCGGGCGCGGCGGCAGCAGCGGCCGAAGCGTTGGGGGCAGCGGCCTGCGCTTTCAGGGTGTCGGCCGCCCAGCGCACCGCCTTCACGATGTTCTGGTAACCGGTGCAGCGGCACAGGTTGCCGCTCATGCCGGTGCGGATCTCGTCCTCGGTGGGATCGGGATTCTCCTGCAGCAGCCGGTAGGCGCGCACCAGCATGCCGGGCGTGCAGAAGCCGCACTGCAGGCCGTGCTCCTGGTAGAAGCCCTGCTGCACCGCGTGCAGCGTGCCGCGGTCCGCCAAGCCTTCCACGGTCAGCACTTCGGCGCCGTCGCACTGCACCGCCAGGTGCGTGCAGGACTTGACCGAGCTGCCGTCGATGTCGACGGTGCAGGCGCCGCAGTGGCTGGTTTCGCAACCGATGTGCGTGCCGGTGAGGGAAAGCTCTTCCCGCAGGAAGTGGACCAGCAGCATGCGGGGCTCGACCTCGCGCTCGACGCTGCGGCCGTTGATCTCGACGCTGATGCGTTTCTTGGTGGTCATGGGACGTGGGCCTCGGTTCGGTGTGCTGTGGGATCAGCCGCTGCAGCGCTGCGCGGCCAGCCGCACGGCGCGGCGGGTCATCTCGCCAGCCATCGCGCGCTTGTATTCGGCGTCGCCGCGCAGGTCCTCGGCGGGATCGCACGCGGCCATGGCGGCCTGCGCGGCGGCCTCCACCGCCGTTGCGACAGGCGCTGTGCCGACCAACGCCGCCTCGGCCGCAGGCACCCGGATGGCGGTGGGCGCCAGGTTGGTCAACGCCACCCGCGCCTCGACCACCACGCCGCCCGCCATGCGCAGCACGACCGCGGTGGCGGCGGTGGCCCAGTCGCCGGTCTTGCGCTTCAACTTGGCGTAGGCGCTGCCGGTGCCCGGGGCGAACGGCGTCACGCGGATCTGCGCCAGGATCTCGTCGGCGGCGCATTCCGTGACGTAGGTGCCGTGGAAGAAATCGGCGGCGGCCACGGTGCGGGTGCCCCGCGGGCCGGCCAGCACCAGCCGGGCGTCCAGCGCCAGCGCGATGGCGGGGTGGTCGTTGCCCGGGTCGCCGTGGGCGATGTCACCGCCGATGGTGCCGCGGTTGCGCACCTGCGGGTCGGCGATCTGGCGGGCCGCCTCCACTAGCAGCGGCACCTTGGCCGCCAGCAGCGCCGAGCCGATCAGCTCGTTCTCGCGGGTCATGGCGCCGATGACGACTTCGCCGCCCTCCTCGCGGATGCCGCGCAACTCGTCGATGCGGTTCAGGTCCACCAGGTGCGCCGGCGCCGCGAAGCGCAGCTTCATCATCGGCAGCAGGCTGTGGCCGCCGGCCAGCAGCTTGGCGTCGTCGCCCAGGTCGGCCAGGAGCGCGATCGCCTCCGGCAGCGAACTGGGCGCGTGGTAGTCGAATGACGGGGGAATCATCGCGTCGTGTCTCCTCGTTCTGGGCTTCTTCAGGCCACGGCGCCGGGCGGGCGGCGGCGTGCGGCGCATGAGATTGCAAACTCCGCGTCGCTGCTGCAATCTGCCGTGCACGAACTGCATGGCAGCCGCACGAACGGCGCGAAACGCGCGCCAACGCCCGCTCGGGCTTGCCGTATTCAACGGCTCCCGGCAAGATTTGTCTAGAACAAAACATCGTTGGCCCGCCTGACGCCGACACCCGTGGAGACCGTGCACCGATGCCGGTGACCGAGAAGAACCCCGCGCCGCGCCCATTCGCGCCCGCTGCACGCCCCGTGGCCGACGCGGTGGCCCGCAGCCGCGGCGCCGTGCCTGGAATCGAGCCCGGCACGCCCGACGGCACGGCGGGCCGGGAATCCCGCCCCCCGTCCGGCCACGCACCGGCCCACCCCACATCGCTGCTCTACCAACTCGAACGCTTCGATGTCGGCGTGGTGTCGCTGGACGCCGAGCGCCGGGTGGTGGGCATGAATGCCTTCGCCCGCCAGGTCCTGCCTGTCCAGGACGGCGAAATCTTCGACCAACACGTGCTGGCCTTCCACCCGGAGCGCAGCCGCGGCAAGGTGCGCTGGCTCATCGACACCGCCGAGTGCCCGGTGTCGAACCCCCCGCCCATGACCATGGTGATCAACATCCCCGAGCGGGTGCTGCTCATCAAGGTCTGCAAGATCGCCGACCGCGCGATGCGGGTGCAGGGCTTCACGCTGGTGTTCTACGACATCACCGACAGCGTGGCGACCCCGGTTTCGCTGGTGGAGGCCGGCGCCCAGGACGCAAAGCGCCAGCTCGGCAAGATCCCCACGCTCAAGCACAACCGCATCGAGCTGGTCGACGTCGACCACGTGGTCTACGTGCGCTCGGACGGCCACTACACCCACGTGCAGACGGTGGACGGCATGCACTTCTGCAATCTCTCCATCTCCGACCTGGGAGATCGGCTGGACCCGCAGCGCTTCGCGCGGGTCCACCGCAGCTACCTGGTCAACCTGCGCCATGTCGCGCAGCTCATCCGCGAGCAGGGCCGCGTGCAGCTGGCGATGAGCGACGCCGTGCGGTCCGAGGTGCCGGTGGGCCGATCCCACGTCGCCGCGTTGATGACTGCGCTGGGGGTGCGGTGAGCGCCCCGCGCCGAGGGCGCCGCTCCGCGCTGGCCGCCGGCGCGGCGCTGCCGCTCCTGATGTCGTCCGACCGGTCCGCCATGGCCCAATCCCAACCGTCCACCTCCACGCAACCGCCTGCCGCCACGCCGAACCCGGCGGCGGCGGGCAGCGGTGCGATGCGCCGCGCGGCCTTCGCCGCGCCCAACCCCATGGGCGGCTCGATCACCGACGTGCCCGGCGTGAAGGTGGGGCACTTCACGGATGCGCGCCGGCCCACCGGCTGCACGGTGATCCTCACCGAGGAAGGCGCCACGGGTGGCGTGGACGTGCGCGGCGCGGCACCTGGAACCCGCGAGACCGACCTGTTGTCGCCCACCAACCTGGTCGAGCAGGTCCATGCCATCGTGCTGTCCGGCGGCAGCGCCTTCGGGCTGGACGCGGCCACGGGCGTCATGCGCTGGCTGGAGGAACGCGGCATCGGTTATCCGGCCGGCCCGGCGCGCGTGCCCATCGTGCCCGCGGCCATCCTGTTCGACCTGACCGTCGGCGACCACCGGATCCGGCCCGACGCAGAGGCCGGGTACCGCGCCGCCGCGGCCGCGCAAGCTTCGCCGCCGGCGCAGGGCTCGGTGGGCGCCGGCGCCGGCGCGACCGTGGGCAAGCTCTTCGGCCTGAACCGAGCGATGAAGGGCGGCATCGGCACCGCGTCGGCCAAGGTGGGCGGGGTCACGGTCGGCGCCATCGTCGCGGTCAATGCGGTGGGCGACGTGATCGACCCGGCCAGCGGGCTGGTGGTGGCCGGCGCCCGCACCGAGGACGGCAGCTCGCCATTGGGCACCACTGCGGCGATCCTGGCCGGGAACCTGCCCGCCGGCCTTCGCCCCGGCATGGCGACCACCATCGGCTGCATCGCCACGGACGCACGCCTGACCAAGGCGCAGGCACAGAAGATCGCGCAAACGGCACACGACGGGCTGGCCCGGTCGATCGACCCGATCCACACCATGTTCGATGGCGACACCATCTTCACCGTCGCCACCGGCAAGTCCGGGCTCACCGGCAACATGGCGGCGCTGGGCGCCATCGCGGCGGCGGTGATGGCCGCGGCGGTGCTGCGGGCGGCCATGAGCGCCACCGGCATCAAGGGCGACGGCCTGCCGTCGGTGCCGTCGGTGCCGTCGTGGTCGGAGCTGCGCGGGCGCTGAGCCGCAGCGCCGCAGGCGGGCCCGGGCGGTCGGCGGGGGTATAGTCCTCGCTCCCGCAAGTCATCGACGCCCGACGCATCGCCCATGACCCCAGCCGATGCTTTCCCTACGCCCGTGTGGCGGCCCACCCCGGAACGCATCCGCGACGCGCGCCTCGGCCGCTACGCCCAATGGCTGGCGCGCGAGCGCGGCCTGGCCTTCGACCACTACGACGCGATGTGGCGATGGTCGGTCGACCAGCCCGAGGCCTTCTGGCGGTCGATCTGGGACTACCACCAGCTCCAGTCCGACACGCCCTTCGCCACCGTGCTGGAGGGCCGGGGGATGCCGGGCGCCAAGTGGTTCCCCGAAGTCCGCACCAACTTCGTCCGGCAGGTGCTGCGCCACGCGAACGCCGCCGAGCCGGCGATCATCGGCGACGACGAGCTCGGCCGCGTCACGCGGATGTCGTGGGCCCAGCTGGAGCGGCAGGTCGCTTCGCTGGCCCACGAGCTGCGCGGGCTGGGCGTCGTGCCTGGCGACCGCGTGGTCGCGTATCTGCCCAACGTGCCGCAGGCGATCGTCGCGTTCCTGGCGGCCGCGTCGGTGGGCGCCGTGTGGTCGATCTGTTCGCCGGACATGGGGCCGCTGTCGGTCTTGGACCGCTTCCGGCAAATCGAGCCCAAGGTGCTGCTGGCCTGCGACGGCTACCGCTATGGCGGCAAGGCCTATGAGCGCAGCGGCGTGGTGCGCGAACTGCTCGACGCCCTGCCCACGGTCACCGCGCTGGTGGTGGTGCCCACCCTGGTGCGCGACGGCGCGGCGCCGGCGGAGCCCGACGCGTCGGCGGCCGCCGCCCCCTTCGCGGGCCTGCGCCCCGGCGGCCGCGCGCTGTCGGTGCTGCAGTGGGCCGATGCCACCGGGCGCGACGTGCCGCTGCGCACCGAGAGCCTGCCCTTCGACCACCCGCTGTGGATCGTCTATTCGTCCGGCACCACCGGGCTGCCCAAGCCGATCGTCGCGGGCCACGGCGGCACGATGATCGTGTCGCTGGTCAGCGCGCTGCACAACGAGGTCGGCCCCGGCGAGCGTTACCACTGGTACAGCAGCACCGGCTGGATCATGTGGAACTCGCACCCCGGCGCGATGCTGGCCGGCGCCACGGCGGTCGTGTACGACGGCAACCCCGGTTGGCCGGACTGGAGCACGCTCTGGAAGTTCGCCGACCGCCACCGCGTGACGATGTTCGGCGGCGGCGCCGCCTTCTTCGCCTCGTGCCTGAAGGCCGGGCTGCAGGTGGACGCGGTGGCCGACCTGTCGGCACTCCGCACGGTCGGCTCCACCGGCTCGCCGCTTTCGCCGGAGTCCTACCGCTGGATCCTGTCGCAGGTGGCGCCGCACGTCTGGCTCAATCCCATTTCCGGCGGCACCGACGTGGGCGCGGCGTTCGTCTGCGGCAACGTCATGCTGCCGATCGTCGAGGGCGAGATGCAGTGCCGCCAGCTCGGCATGGCGGTGCAGGCCTTCGACGAGGAAGGCAAGCCCGTCATGGACGCGGTGGGCGAGCTCGTCTGCACCGCGCCCTGGCCGTCGATGCCGCTCTACTTCTGGGGCGACGCCGACGGGACACGCTACCGCGAGAGCTACTTCGAGCCTTGGCCGGGCGTCTGGCGCCACGGCGACTGGATCGAGCTCAAGTCGCGACCGGGCGCCGCCGGCGCCGTGATCTACGGGCGATCCGACGCCACCATCAACCGCCACGGCATCCGCATGGGCACGGCCGAGCTCTACCGCGCGGTCGAGGCGCTGCCCGAGGTCATGGACAGCCTGGTCGTGGACCTGGAGTACCTGGGACGGGAGTCCTACATGCCGCTCTTCGTGGTGCTGCGCGAAGGCATGGCGCTGGACGAGGCGCTGGTCACGCGGATCAAGGGCGAGATCCGCACCGCGCTGTCGGCGCGCCACGTGCCCAACGAAGTGCTGCAGGTGGAGCAGGTGCCCCGTACCTTGTCGGGCAAGAAGATGGAGTTGCCGATCAAGAAGCTGCTGTTGGGGCAGCCCGTCGACAAGATCGCCAATCCGGGCGCGATGGCCAACCCTGGCAGCCTGGCGTGGTTCGTCGAGTTCGCGGCACGACGGGCCGGCCCGGGCACCGCGCCGGATGGGGCTACACTGCCGGCGTGACGACCGATCCCGTCGACAGTCGGTCGACTCCAAACGCTCCATCGGAAACCATCGGCCCGCCATGGATCTCTCCGAGTCCGGCCTGCATCTGGGCGACCAGCCGCGCGACCGCGAAGCGCAGCTGCTCGCGCGGCTCATCCGGGCGTCCCGGCTGACCCTGCTGCGCGGCGCGCCGGGCGTCGGCAAGACCACCCTGCTGCGCGACGGCGTGATGCCCCTGCTGCAGCGTCGCGACAGCGACAGCGACCTGTCCCGCACGCGTGTGCGGCGCGGTCCGCAAGCCACCGCCGCGAGCGAGCGCCGCGGCCGCAGCGGCGAGGATCGGGGGGTGGCGGAGATCGCGCTGTGCTTTTCCGAGTGGGACGCCGAGTCGCCCGTGGCGGCCCTGCGCGAGCAGATCCTCGACGCCCTCCACATCGCCCACACCGGTCTCGCGCCGCCCTCGCTCGCGCTGCATGAAGGGTTGCCGACCTGGGGGCGCGCCCTCGGGATCCGCTTCCTCATCGCACTGGACGGCTTCGAGCGCGTGCTGGCGGCCCGGGCCGACCAGTCCGGGCTGAACGAGTTCGCCGATCTGTTCGCCCGCCTCGCCACCCTGCCCGACGCCCCGGTGCATTTCCTGGTGGCGGTGGATGACGGCGTCGAGGGACTGGTCGACGGCTTCCGCCAGCGGGTGCCTGGTTTCGGCGATGCCAGCGTGCGGCTCCTGCCGCTGCCGCAGGGCGTCCCCGCGAAGGCGCCGGGTGCGACCGTCCCCAATCTGACCGATGCGCTCCAGCAGGCACCGCCGCCTGCCGGAGCGGTTCGGCCGACGCGGGCGGGCTCCACGCCGGCGGCCCGCGTTCCGCCCGCGCGCCGCAGACCGGTCTCGTCCTTGGGCTGGGCGGCGACGGCCGCCGTCGTCGTGATCGCGGCCTTCCTGGGACACGACGTGTGGCAGGCGCGGTCGCGTCCGCCGATGGTGGCCGGCGCGGTCGGCCAGGCCAGCGCGCCCGGCCCGGCAGCGCCGGTCACCGCGCCCGAGCCGTCGGACACGGCGTCGACGTCGGCCGCGGCTGCCCCGCCGGCCGTCGACCCGTCCCTTCCCGCCCTGGAGCTGTCGATCGACGCGTCCAGCGGCAGCGATCCCCAAGTCGCCCGTGACCTGGCGATGGCGGTGGCGCCCCAAGCCGGACAACGGCTGCTGGTGCGCGCCGATGGTCAGACGGCCGGCCCGTCGACGAGCGGCACGGTGCCGCCCATGGCGCTGCTGTTGTGGGACGCGCTCGGTCCGGCAGCCCAGGCGCGCGCCGACGGCTCGAACCCCGGGCAGTCGCTGAAAGTGGTGATGCCGCTCTTCACCGAAGAGATCCACGTGCTCGTGCGGCACGATTCCGCGCTCGTCCACTTGCACGACCTCCAGGGGCGGCGGATCAACCTGGGCCCCGCCGGCACCGGCAGCGAGATCACCGCCTCCAAGCTCTACGAGCGCATGTTCGGCGGGCCGGTCGCGCCGGCGCAGGCCAGCTACCTCGGTGACGACGAGGCGCTGCGCCGGTTGCTGGACGACGGCTCCATCGACGCGATGGTGGTGGTGGCGGCACAGCCCGCGCAGTGGCTGGCGCTGTTGCCACCGGACGTGGCGCGGCAATTCCGCCTGCTGTCGCTGGATCCGCAGCACCCCGCCAGCCAGCGGGCCATCGAGACTTACCTGCCGACGGTCGTGCGCGCCGCCAGCTACCAGCGCTGGTTGGGCGCCAACGTGCCCACCCTGGCCAGCATGTCCTTTCTCGCCACGTTCGCCGAAGCCGACCCGGACGGCGCTCAGCGCGTGGCGGATTTCGCACTCGCCCTGTGCCGCAACCTGCCGGCCCTGCGCCGTGGCGGCCACCCGAAGTGGCGAGAGGTGCAGCCCGATTTCCAGCCCGAAACCGGCTGGCCTTATTCGCCCTCCGCCCGGCAGGCGTTGCGCGACTGCACGAGCGACGGCGCCGTCGCGGCTGCGGGCGATACTCGACGTTGACCCACCCCACCCAGGAGAACAAGCATGAGCCCTCGCACCCTCGCACTGCTCGCCGCCGGCGCCAGCGCCCTGCTGCTCACCGCCGGACCGTCCGCCGCGCAGACGCAGGCGGCACCGGCCGCCGCGCCGGCTCCGGCCCCGGCACCCGCGCAATCGGCCGAAGCGCCCGCGGTGCAACCGGTCGCACAGAAAGTGTCGGTCAAGGGCACCGCACGCTTCGGCCTGGGCAGCGCCGACCTCAACACCGAGGACGGCGTCAAGCTCATGACCGAGGTGCGTTCCATGAAGAACGTCAGCTGGCAGCAGATCCTCGTCACCGGCCACACCGACAGCATCGGCAGCGAGGCATTCAACCAGAAGTTGTCCGAGCGCCGCGCCGACGTGGTGCGCGAGTTCCTCGTCGAGAAGAACGTCAAGCCGGAGCGGATCCGCACCGAAGGCAAGGGCGAAGCGATGCCGGTGGCCAGCAACAAGACGCCGACCGGACGCACCCAGAACCGGCGCGTGGAGATCGAGTTCGTCGGCCTGCAGTCGATGGCGCAGAACTGACCCGGGAGCCCCTCAGCGTGGGGGCGCGGGCGGGTCGTCGCGCAACGGGCTCTTGGCGTGCCCGCGCGCGCGCCACGCCCGGCCCACCGTGACCCGCCACGCGACCATCGTCACCACGTAGGCCGCCAGCCCCAGGATCAGGGCGGTGGCCGGCAGCCCGACCAGCACGGGCTCGCCGAGGGCTTCCAGCCAGGCCCACAGCTCGCGCCACCACGGCTGCGGCCCGGACCAGTCGGGCAGCGAGAAGCTCGGCGCGGCGCCGGCGGCATCGCGCACGAACAAGCGCCCGATCCACCACGCCATGGTCAGGATCGGCACGAAGGTCAGCGGGTTGGTGATCCACGTCGCGGCGATGGCGGCGGCCACGTTGGCGCGGAACACCACCGCCAGCACGGCCGCCAGCGCCATTTGGAGCGGCAGGGGCACCACGCCCGCGAACACCCCCAGGCCGATGCCGCGCGCCACGCTTCGCCGGTGGGCCACCCAGAGCCACGGGCGTGCCTCGAGGAAGCGGGCCAGCGGCGCGAAGCCGCGCACGTTGGCGAGCCGTTCGGGCGTGGGCAACCAGCGCTTGGCATGGCGACGGGACATGGAGGGAGGGCGCCTTCGGGCCGCGCGGGCGTCAGCAGCGGGTCATTCGTCGAAGGCGGCGCCGCCGATCACGCGGCCGCCATCGATGACGATGCCCTGCCCGGTCATGAAACGACCCGCGGGAGACGCCAGGAACACGGCCGCGCCGGCGATCTCGTCGGGCTCGCCGATGCGTCCCAGCGGCGTGCCGCGCAGCCGCCGGCGCAACGCTTCCGGGTTCTCCCACAAGGCCCGGGCGAAGTCGGTGCGGATCAGGCCGGGCGAGATGCAGTTGGCGCGCACGTTGCGCGCGCCCCACTCGACGGCGATGTTGCGGGCCAGCTGCAGGTCGGCCGCCTTGGACAGGGCGTAGGCGCCCAACTCGTCCGATCCCAGGTAGCCCGCGATCGACGACACGATGATCACCGCGCCGCCGCCGCGCTCGGCCATCTTCGGCATGGCCATGTTGGACAGCCACCAGTTGCTGCGCACGTTGCTGGCCATCACCTTGTCGAAGGCCTCGTCCGGCATGTCGGCCGACGGCCCGTGGTACGGGTTGACCGCCGCGTTGCACACCAGGGTGTCGATGCCGCCGTACGCCGAAGCCGCCGCGTCGACCAACCCGCGCAGCTGGTCCTTGTAGCCGATGTTGCAGGCGTGCGCGATCGCGGTGCCGCCGGCGGCGCGGATGTCCGCCACCACCTGCTCGCAGGCGTCGAGCTTGCGACTGGACACGACCACCTTGGCGCCGTGCGCCGCCAGGGCATGGCAGATGGCGCGGCCGATGCCGCGGCTTCCGCCGGTGACGATGGCCACTTGGCCGCTCAGGTCGAAAAGGGACATGCGCGAAGGCTCCGCGTCGAAGGGCTCAGGGAGGTCCGGGTGCTTCAGGCGGCGCGACGGCCCCGGATGAACGCCGGCTGGGTCAGGATCTTGGTCTCCTGGGACACCAGCATGGGCTGGAGCTTCTGGACGTAGGCTTGCCAGCCCGGGTCGGCCGCCAACTCGGCGCGCCGCCGGGCCCGGTCCTCGAAGCTCTCGTATTGCCACAGGTGGACCAGCTGGTTGAGCGGCCCGATGTCGGTGCAGACGTACCAGCCGACCGGCTCACCGAGGATGCGCGACTGGATCGGATAGCCCTCGCGCTCGTAGAGCTCGAGGAACGCCTTCATGTGGCCCGGACGGAAGCCATAGGTGCGATGGTCGACGATCATGTGCTGGTCTCCTCCTAGGAGGCCGCATTATCGACCAGTGCGCTCCGGAGCCGGCCGATGGCCGCCTCCGGAGGGGTCGCTCACTTGCGGAACAGGGCAGCCAGGCCGGAAAGCACGCCGCGCGAAGCGGGTTGCGCGGCCGGTTGCGCGGCGGGCTGCGATGCGGGCCGGGCCGTGCCGGATCCCGCTGCGCCGCCCTGGCCGCGCGGCGCAGCGCCGTCCTGGGCGCCGCCGTTGCGTCGGCCATCCTGGGGCGCGCCGCGGCGCCCGTCCTGCGTCGACCGGCCACCGCCGGCGGGACGCCCGGCGCCTGCGTTCGACGCGCCGCGCCCACCACCGTTGGCGCTGCGTCCGCCCGGCTGGCCTGGGCCGCCGCGCGCCGCACCGTTGCCGGCGCCGGCGGCGTTGCCATTGGTCTTGGGGCCCGCCGACGCGCGTCCGGCGGCATGGCCGTCACCGCGCCCATCCGGGCGGCGCTGCGTCGCCGCGCCGCCGCCGCGGGGTGCCGAAGACGCGCCTCGAGAAGGGGTGCCACCGGCCGGACGGCGGCCACCACGCTGGCCCAGCACCTGCCGGCGGCCCAGGACGATCGGCTCGGGCGTCACGGTGGGGTCGTAGGCGAAGCCCGGCACCGTCTCCCGCGGCAGCTGGCGCTTGATGAGCCTTTCGATGTCCGACAGGAACTGGAGCTCGTCGACGCAGACCAGCGACACGGCCTCTCCGTCGGCACCGGCACGGCCCGTGCGGCCGATGCGGTGCACGTAATCCTCGGAAACGTTGGGCAGCTCGTAGTTCACCACGTGCGGCAGTTCGTTGATGTCGATGCCGCGCGCCGCGATGTCGGTCGCCACCAGCACGCGCAGGGTTCCGTCCTTGAACTCGGACAGCGCGCGGGTGCGGGCGCCCTGGCTCTTGTTGCCATGGATGGCCATGGCGGTGATGCCGTCGTCGTTGAGCTGCTCGGCCAGCCGGTTGCAGCCGTGCTTGGTGCGCATGAACACCAGCACCTGCTTCCAGTCGCCGGATTTCACCAGGTGCGCGAGCACCTGGCGCTTCTTGTCGCGGTCGACCAGCACCACGCGCTGCTCGATGCGGTCGGCGGTGGCGTTGCGGCGGGCCACCTCGATCAGCGCCGGGTTGTCCAGCAACCGGTCGGCCAGCTCCTTGATCTCGTCCGAGAACGTGGCCGAGAACAGCAGGTTCTGACGCTTCTTGGGCAGCAGCGCCAGCACCTTCTTGATGTCGTGGATGAAACCCATGTCCAGCATGCGGTCGGCCTCGTCCAGCACGAGGATCTCGACCTGCGACAGGTCCACGGTGCGCTGGCCGACATGGTCCAGCAGGCGCCCGGGGGTGGCCACCAGGATGTCCACGCGACGCTTCAAGCGGTCGATCTGCGGCTGCACGCCGACCCCGCCGAACATCACCATCGACTCGATCTTCACGTACTTGCCGTAGTCGCGGACGCTCTCTTCGACCTGGGCGGCCAGTTCGCGCGTGGGCACCAGCACCAGCGCACGGACCGGGGACTTGCCCGGGCGAGCGCCGGGCGTGGCGGCCGCCTGTGCCGCCGGCCGGGTGGTCGACAGCCGCTGCAGGATCGGCAAGGTGAAGCCGGCCGTCTTGCCGGTGCCCGTCTGGGCGCCGGCAAGCAGGTCGCCACCGGCGAGCACCGCCGGAATGGCCTGCGCCTGGATGGGCGTGGGCGTGCTGTAACCGCGCTCGGTGACCGCGCGCACGATGTCGGCCGACAGGCCGAGGGATTCGAAACTCATTGATGCTCCGAAGGAAGCGCCACGCATGGGCGGCTTCCCGGAAAGGCTTCGGCCGGTCGCGCGAGGCGCGACGCCAGTCGGGGGCAGGCGAAGGGGGGTTGGGAACCTGGCGGCGCGGCAGGGGGGACTGGCAAACATGTCCGCGCGGTTCGGATTGTACGACAGCCATCTTCGGCATGCGCTGCAGCCCACGCACCGGCGGACGGGCATCGACGACGCGCGGCGCGGACTCGGTCTCGGGGGGTCTCGGAACGACGTCAACGGGTTTGCTTCTTGCCTGCGTATTGCCGCATGCCTTTGCCGCTTCAAGCGGCGTTGTTTAGGCGAGCGCGGCGCTGCGCGGACCCGGCTGACAGCAATGACAGGAACGAGAACGGCAGCATGCATCGCCTAGCCCTCATCAGCGACCATGCGTCGCCGCTGGCCGCGGCCGGTGGCGTCGACAGCGGCGGACAAAACATCTATGTCGCGCAGGTCGCCCGCCATCTGTCCAGGCTCGGCTATCGCGTCGACGTCTACACGCGGCGCGACGATCCCTCGCAACCCGAAGTGCTGCACTGGGAAGACGACGTGCGCGTGATCCACGTGCCCGCGGGTCCGGCGCGCTTCGTGCCCAAGGAAGAGTTGCTGCCGCACATGCGCGAGTTCTCGCGCTTTTTCATCGATCGCGCCCGGCGCCACGGCGGCTACGATCTGGTGCACGCGAACTTCTTCATGTCGGGGCTGGTGGCCCTGCGCGCACGCGCGGTGCTGGGCATACCCTTCGCGATCACGTTCCACGCGCTGGGATTGGTGCGGCGGATGCACCAGCGCGAGGCCGACCGTTTCCCGCCGATGCGCATCGACATCGAGCAGCGCCTGGTCCGGGAAGCCGACCGGCTGGTCGCCGAATGCCCCCAGGACGCCGAGGACCTGCGCACCCTGTACGGCGCGTCGCCCGATCGCATCGACGTGGTGCCTTGCGGCTTCGACGCCGACGAATTCCTGCCCGTGGGCAGGGAGACCGCGCGCGCCGCGCTCGGCCTTCCCGTGCACGAGCGCCTGGTGCTCCAGCTGGGCCGAATGGTGCCGCGCAAGGGCGTGGACAACGTCGTCCGTGGCGTGGCTCGACTGCGCCGTGACCACGGCATCGATGCGCGCCTGCTCGTGGTGGGCGGCGAAAGCGACACGCCCGACCCGTCGCTCACGCCCGAGATCGGCCGCCTGGCAGGCATCGCCCGCGAGGAAGGCGTACAAGACCTCGTCACTTTTACCGGCCGGCGCGGACGAGAAGTGCTTCGGTTTTATTACGCGGCGGCCGATGTCTTCGTGACCACGCCCTGGTACGAGCCCTTCGGCATCACGCCGCTGGAGGCGATGGCATGCGGCACGCCGGTGGTGGGCAGCGATGTCGGAGGCATCAAGTTCAGCGTCGCCCACGGCGAGACCGGTTACCTGGTTCCGCCCAACGACCCGGACGCGCTGGCGCAGCGCGTCGCGCAACTCTTCCTACAGCCCGAACTGGCCCGTGACATGGGGCTGGCGGCAGTGCGCCGGGCGCAGGAACGCTTTACATGGGCCGGCGTGGCGAATCAACTCGCCGCCCTTTTCGACGCGACCGTGCAGCCCCGCTCGGCGGTGCGCGCCCGCGCCGGGCTGGGACGCGGCGCGCCAGCCGGGTCCGGCCTGCATGCCGGCCTGGCGGCGCGCGCCCGCTCGTGACGGGCGCCGCCTCGCCGATGCGCCCCGCCATACTGCTGGACAAGGACGGCACGCTGATCGACGACGTGCCGTTCAACGTGGATCCGGACCGCGTGCGCCTGGCGCGCGGTGCAGCCGACGGGTTGTCGCGCCTGGCCGGGGCCGGCTACGCGCTGGCGATGGTGTCGAACCAGTCGGGCGTGGCGCTCGGCCGCTTCCCGGCCGAAGCCCTCGACGGCGTGACCCGGCGCATCGCCGAACTGCTCGCGCCTACCGGCGTCGTGATCGAAGGCTGGCACTTCTGCCTGCATGCACCCGACGCGGGCTGCGCGTGTCGCAAGCCGCGCCCGGGCCTGCTGCTCGAAGCCGCGCGACGGCATGGCCTGGACCTGTCCCGCTCATGGATGGTGGGCGACATCCTGGACGACATCGAGGCCGGCCATCGTGCCGGCTGCCGCGGCGCCGTGCTCGTCGACAATGGCAACGAGACCGTGTGGCACCTGGGCGAGGCGCGCGTGCCGGACCATCGGGCACCGGACCTGGCGCGCGCCGCGGACTGGATCCTGGCGCAGCGGCAGGCGACGCCCGCGCGGCTCGCCCTGGGGCAGGCGTCATGAGCGCGCCGCGCTGGGCCGACGCCCGACGTGTGCTGTGCATCCGCCTCGACAGCGTGGGCGACGTGCTCATGACCACGCCCGCCCTGCGTGCGCTGCGTGAATCCGCGCCGGACCGGCAAGTGACGCTGCTCACCTCGAGCGTGGGCGCGCAGGTCGCCGCGCTGGTCCCGGAGATCGAGCGCACCATCGTGTTCGACGCCCCTTGGATGAAGTCCACGGGCAACGAGCCGACACAGGACATCGCGGCGATCGCGCAGTTGCGCGAGGCCCGTTTCGACGCGGCCGTCATCTTCACCGTCTACTCGCAGAACCCCCTTCCCGCGGCCTACCTGGCGTTCCTGGCCGGCATTCCGCTGCGTCTGGCGCATTGCCGCGAGAACCCGTACCAGTTGCTCACCGACTGGCTGCCCGAGTCCGAGCCGCAGCAGCGCGTGCGCCACGAAGTGCAGCGCCAGCTGGACCTGGTGGCCTCGGTGGGCGCGGCCACGCGGGACGAGCGCATGTCGCTGCGGGTCCCGGCCGCCGCGCACCGGCATGTCCAAACGCGCCTGGCATCGCTCGGGCGCAGCGCGTCCCGGCCCCTGGTGCTGGTGCATCCGGGTGCCTCGGCACCGTCGCGGCGCTGGCCGCCGGAGCATTTCGCCCACGCGGCGTCGCTGCTGTCCAGACGCGGCTGCGACCTCGTCTTCACCGGGTCCGGCGAGGAAGCGCCCCTGGTCGAGCGCATCCGGGCCGCGATGGACGCGCCCTCCGTGTCGCTGGCCGGGGAGCTCGACATGGCCGGGCTGGCCGCGGCCATCGAGGCCGCGGACCTGCTCCTGGTCAACAACACCGGCCCCGCGCACATGGCCGCCGCGCTCGGCACGCCCGTGGTGGACCTGTATGCGCTGACCAACCCGCAGCACACGCCCTGGATGGTCAGGTCGCGCGTGCTTTCCCACGACGTGCCGTGCCGCAACTGCTACCGCAGCGTCTGCCCCGAGGGGCACCACGACTGCCTGCGGCGCGTGGCGCCCCAGGACGCGGCCGACGCCGCGATGGAGCTGCTCGAGCAGGCCAGCGCGCACGTCACCGCCCTGCCCCACGAGAGGTGAGACTTGTACACCCTTGGCATCAACGCCGTTTACCACGATTCGGCCGCTTGCCTGGTCCATGACGGCGTGGTCGTCGCCGCGGTCGAGGACGAGCGCTTCACGCACGTCAAGCACGGCAAGCGGCCGGTGCCCTTCTCCACTTGGGAGATGCCGCACCACGCGGTGGACTTCTGCCTGCGCACGGCCGGGATCGGCCTGGCCGACGTCGATCACATCGCTTATTCCTACGACCCGAAGCTGCTGCTGGGCGAACTGGCCGGCAAGCCGGCGGTCGAGCTGCCGCTGCATCCGTCTCAGGACACCACCGATGAACGCGCGAAGACCGGCTTCGAGTCGCCTTGGGACCCGCTGTTCCTGAGCTCCATCGTCAACGCCCCGGGGCAACTGGTCGACGGCGTGCCCCACCATCTGGCGGCACGCTTCCGCGACGCCAAGACCCGCGGCCGCGCGCAGTGGCATTGGGTGGAGCACCACATGTCGCACGAGGCGAGCGCCTTCCTGGCCGCGCCCTTCGCCGAATCGGCCGTGCTGACCATGGACGGCCGCGGCGAGCATGCCACGACCACCTACGGCCTGTTCCGCGATGGCGAGTTCCGCCGCCTCGCGCAGGTGGACCTGCCGGATTCGCTGGGGCTGCTGTACGAGCGCGTCACCGAGTACCTGGGCTTCCTGCACTCGTCCGACGAGTACAAGGTCATGGCGTTGGCTTCCTACGGCAAGCCCGCTTACCTGGGCGAGTTCCGCGACATCGTCCGCATGCACGGCGACGGCCGCTACAGCGTGGCCGACCCCCGGCTGGAAGAGCGCTTCGGCCCGGCACGGCTTCGCGGCGCGGCGCTGACGCAGAAGCACTACGACATCGCGCATTCCCTGCAGAAGGTGCTGGAAGAGACCGTGGTCGCGATGGCGCGCTGGCTGCGTGCCGCCACCGGAAGCCCGAACCTGTGCATGGCGGGCGGCGTGGCGTTGAACTGCGTGATGAACGCCCGCGTGCGCGACGCGCGCATCTTCGAGCACGTGTGGGTGCAGCCCGCCGCGGGCGATGCCGGCACGGCGCTCGGCGCGGCGCTGTGGGTGGACCGCATGGTCAGGCGCGACACGACGCGGCACTGGACGATGGACCACGCCTACCTGGGCCCGGCCTTCGACGACGACGAGATCGAGAAATTCCTGTCGTGGTCCAAGCTGCCCTACCGGCGGCTGTCCAACGTGGCCGAGGACGCCGCCGAGCTGCTCGCGCAGGACAAGGTGATCGGCTGGTTCCAGGGCCGCATGGAGTTCGGTCCGCGCGCGCTGGGCGCACGCTCCATCCTCGCCTCGCCGATCAGCCCCGACATGCAGTCGCGCCTGAACGAGATCAAGGACCGCGAGGACTTTCGACCCGTGGCGCCGGTGGTGCTGGAGGAAGAAGCGGGCCGCTGGTTCGTCGACGGGCACCGCGCGCCCTTCATGCTCTTCGTGTTCGACGTGCAGCCCGACAAGGCCGAGCGCATCCCCGCCGTGCGACACGTGGACGGCACGGCGCGCGTGCAGACGGTCAACCGCGCGCAGCATCCGCTCTACTACGACCTGCTCCAGGCCTTCCAGCGCCGCACCGACGTGCCGGTGCTGGTCAACACCTCGTTCAACACGCGCGGCGAGCCGATCGTCTGCACGCCGCGCGACGCGGTCGAGAGCTTCTGGACCTCGCCGCTGGACGCGCTGGTGATCGGATCGTTCCTGCTCGAGAAAGGAGCCCGCGCATGAACACCGCTGTGGCGTCGTCCGAGAGGCCCTCCACGGCGGGATCCGCGCCGGCACGGTCACGGGAGCATGCGCACTCGCCCGCGCAAGCCAGCCTGCAGGTGTCGGTCGTGATGCCCACGCACAAGCGGACGGATCTGCTGGACCGGTGCCTCGGCGCGCTGCTGGCACAGGTCTTCGACAAGCACGCCTACGAGATCGTGGTGGTGGACGACGCACCCGGCGACGACCGGGACGGGTCCCCCGCGCGCACCCTGGTCGAGTCGGTCGCCCGGCAGGCCGCCGCGGTGGGCGGCCCGGCCGTGCGTTACGTGCCCAACACCGGGCCGGCCCACGGGCCCGCCGCCGCGCGCAACCGCGGCTGGCAAGCGGCGCGCGCGCCGATCGTCGCGTTCACGGACGACGACACGCAGCCCGAGCCGCAATGGCTGGCGCACGGGGTGGCTGCGATGGCGCCCGGCGTGGACGCGGCCTGGGGCCACGTCTGGATGCCGATTCCGGCCGTCCCGACCGATTACGAACGTGACGCCAAGGGCTTGGAAGGCGCGGAATTCGTGACCGCCAACTGCTTCGTGCGGCGGGCGGCGCTGGCCCGCGTGGGCGGCTTCGACGAGCGCTTCAGGCTGGCTTGGCGCGAGGACTCGGATCTGCATTTCTCGCTGCTGTCGGCCGGCTGCACCGTGGTGCCCGCGCCCGCGGCGCGGGTGCTCCATCCGGTGCGGCCCGCGCCGTGGGGCGTGTCCATCTCCCAGCAGAAGAAGGCGCAGTACGACGCGCTCCTCGCGCGCAAGCATCCGGCGCTCTACAAGCAGCGCATTCCCGGCACGCCGTGGCGCTATTACGCCACCGTCGCCGCGCTGGGCGTGGGGGCGTTGGCGCTGGCCGCGGGCCGCCCTCGCGCCGCCGGCGTGGCCGGTGCCGCCTGGGCCGGCCTGACCGCCGAATTCGCCGCGCGCCGGTTGCGCGGCACCTCCAAGGCGCCCGCGCACGTGGCCGAGATGATCGTCACCTCGGCCGCGATTCCGCCGTTGTCGGTGTTCTGGCGACTGGCCGGCGCGTTGAAGTTCAAGGTGCCCTTCGCATGAACGAATCCGTCGTCGCGCTCGACCGCGCGCTGGGCCGCGATCTTCGGCGCAGCGGATCGGCGAGCAACGCGCGGCAGCGTCCCGCCACGCCCCTGCCGCGCTTCCTGCAGATCGAGCCGGTCGGCCAGTGCAACTTGCGCTGCCGCATGTGCCCGATCGAGCTGCGGCCCGAGAGCGAGGACCACCATCCGCCGGCCACCATCGCGATCGACGTGTTCCGCCGCCTGCTGGACCAGTTCCCGACCGTGCAGACGCTGCAGCTGCAGGGATTGGGCGAGCCGATGATGCACCCGCGCTTCTTCGACATGGTGGAGATCGCCGTGGCGCGCGGCATGACCGTGTCGACCAACACCAACCTCACGCTGCTGACAGAGCGCCGGGCCGAGCGCTGCGTCACCAGCGGGCTGGCGCAGATCCACGTGTCGATCGACGGCGCCACCGCCGCCACCTACGAGCACATCCGCGTGCGCGCCAACTTCGCCAAGGTGATGCGCAACCTGGACCGGCTGATGGCGGCACGCGCGCGGTTGGCGTCGCGCACGCCGGAAGTGCGCTGGGTGATGGTGGTGATGCGGCGCAACCTGCCGGAGCTGGCCGCCGTGGTTCGGCTGGCGGCGCAGCACGGGGTCGACCAGGTGCATGTGCAGCACCTGTGCCACGATTTCGGCGAGTCCTCGCTGCCTGCGCGCTACGCGGGCATGCGCGCCTTCGTCGATGCCGAAACGCTGCTGGCCGAGGATCCGGCACGCGTGGACGCGGCCTTCGGCGAGGCGCGCGACGCGGCGGCCGCGCTGGGTGTCGACTTGCGCCTGCCCGAGATCCGCCGACCCGACGACGCGGCCGTGGCCGCGCCGCCTCCGGCCTCGGGCCGCAGCCGCTGCGACTGGCCCTGGTCGGGCGCATACGTCAGCTGGGACGGCCGCGCCATGCCCTGCTGCATGGTGTCCACGCCGGACCGCGTCCATTTCGGCAACATGGCCCACGAGGGCGTGGGCGCGATCTGGAACTCGGCGGTGTTCGAGGAATTCCGCGATCGGCTGGATTCGACCACGCCGCCCGAGATCTGCTCGAGCTGCGCGGTCTACAACGGCACTTTCTGAGCGCTGTGGACAACGACGCGCCTCCCACGGTGGACGGTCCGGCGCGCGCAGCGCTGGCCGGTGCACGGAACATCGCGGTGTTCCGCGCCCTGCAGCTCGGCGACCTGCTCTGCAGCGTGCCCGCACTGCGCGCGCTGCGCGCCGCGGCCCCGCACGCGCGCATCCTGCTGGTCGGCCTGCCGTGGGCGCGTGAATTCGTGGCGCGCTTCTCGCACGTCGTGGACGAGTTCGTGGAGTTCCCAGGCTGGCCCGGCCTGCCGGAGCGCTCGCCCGATCTCGCCGCGGTGCCGGGCTTCCTGGCGCAACTGCAGGCGCGCCGGTTGGACCTGGCGATCCAGCTGCATGGCAGCGGCCCGGTGGTCAACGAGATCGTCTGCTTGATGGGCGCGCGCGCCACGGCGGGCTTCTTCCTGCCCGGCCAGTGGTGTCCCGACCCGCAGCGCTTCGTCGCCTGGCCGGACCACCTGCACGAGATCGAGCGTTGGCTCGCGCTGACGACGAAGCTGGGGGCGCCGAGCGCGGGCACGGGATTGGAGTTCCCGATCCATCCGGCCGATCACGAATCCTTGACGGCGGCCTTGGCAGGCGCGCTGGAGCCGGGCCGCTACGTGGTCGTGCATGCGGGCTCGCAGTTGCCCTCGCGCCGCTGGCCGCCCGCGCGCTTCGCGCAGGTGGCCGACGCCCTGGCGGCGCTCGGCCTGCAGGTGGTGTTGACCGGGACCGCTGGCGAGGCGCCGCTGGTGGGCGCGGTGCGTGCCGCCATGCATGCCCCGGCGCTGGACCTGGCCGGGCGCACCACGCTCGGCGCGGTCGCCGCGTTGATTCGCGATGCGGCGCTCCTGGTTTGCAACGACACCGGCGTGTCGCACATCGCGGCCGCGCTGGGCACGCCCAGCGCCGTGGTCTGCAGCGGCGCCGACGCGGCGCGATGGGCGCCGCTGGACCACGGGCGCCACCGCGTGCTGGCGCATCCCGTGCCCTGCCGGCCCTGCGCCCACGCGGTCTGCCCGATCGAGGGGCACCCGTGCGCCACCGGCACCAGCGCCGAGGCCGTGCTGGCGCAAGGGCGCGCCCTGCTCGACGCTCACCCCGCATTCCGCACCGAGGACCCGCGCGCATGCGCCGCTTGAAGATCCTGACCTGGCACCTGCACGGCGCCTACCTGCACTACCTCACGCAGGCCCCGCACGACTTCTACGTCCTTTCGAAGCCGGGCCGTCCACCGGGCTACGCGGGTCGCTTCGGGCACATTCCCTGGGGCGACAACGTCCACGACATGCCGGTGGACGCGCTGGGCAGCGCCGAGTTCGATTGCGTGCTCTACCAGGACGACCCGCACTGGCTGGTCGACCGGCACACGCTGTTGACCGAGGCGCAACGCCGCCTGCCGTCGATCTACCTGGAGCACGACCCGCCGCTGGACCATCCGACCGAGCAGCGCCACTTCATCGACTCCCCCGACGTGCTGCTGGTCCACGTGACGCCCTTCAACGCGTTGATGTGGGACAGCGGCCGTTGCCCCACGCGGATGATCGACCATGGCGTGATCGTGCCGGAAGGCGTGCGCTACAGCGGCGAGCTGGCGCGCGGGCTGGTCGTGATCAACCACCCCATGCAGCGCGGCCGCCGGCTGGGGGGAGACGTCTACCTGGCCGCGCAGGCGCAGCTGCCCCTGGACCTGGTGGGCATGGCGACCGAGGACGTGCCGGGTGGGCTGGGCGAAGTCATCCACCGCGACCTGCCCGCCTTCGAGGCGCGCTACCGCTTCTTCTTCAACCCGATCCGCTACACCAGCATGGGGCTGGCCGTGATCGAGGCGATGATGGTGGGGCTGCCGATCGTGGGCCTGGCCACCACCGAGATGGCCACCGCCATCCGCAACGGCGAGTCGGGCTTCGTCGATACCGACCCGGCGCGGTTGGTCGAGGCGATGCACGGCCTGCTGGCCGACCCCGGCGAAGCGAGGCGAATGGGCGAAGGCGCGCGCCGCCACGCGCTGGAACGCTTCGGCATCCAGCGCTTCGTGAACGACTGGAACGCCGCGTTCGCCGCGGCGTGCGGCTGATCCGCGTTGGCCGCGGCGGGGGTTGCGCTACGATGCCTGTCGGCCCTGGAGACTTCGCATGAAAGACGGACTTCGCAGGCGCGCGCTGGTCACCGGCGGCGCGGGATTCCTGGGATCGCACCTGTGCGAACGCCTGCTGGCCGAGGGTTGCGACGTGCTGTGCGTGGACAACTTCTACACCGGCACGCGCGACAACATCACGCACCTGCTGGGCCATCCGCGCTTCGAGCTGATGCGGCACGACGTGACCTTCCCGCTATACGTGGAAGTCGACGAGATCTTCAACCTGGCTTGCCCGGCCTCGCCGGTGCATTACCAGCACGACCCGGTGCAGACCACCAAGACCAGCGTGCACGGCGCGATCAACATGCTGGGGCTGGCCAAGCGGGTGAAGGCCCGGATCCTGCAGGCGTCGACCAGCGAGGTCTACGGCGACCCGCAGGTGCACCCGCAGACCGAGGACTACTGGGGCCACGTCAACCCGATGGGCTTGCGCAGCTGCTACGACGAGGGCAAGCGCTGCGCCGAGACGCTCTTCTTCGACTACCACCGCCAGCACAAGCTGCGCATCAAGGTGGCGCGCATCTTCAACACCTACGGGCCGCGCATGCATCCCAACGACGGGCGCGTGGTGTCGAACTTCATCGTGCAGGCGTTGAAGGGGGAACCCATCACCGTGTACGGCCGCGGCCAGCAGACGCGCTCGTTCTGCTATGTCGACGACATGGTCGACGCTTTCGCGCGGCTGATGGCCACGCCGGATGAGGTCGTCGGGCCGCTCAACCTGGGCAACCCGCACGAGACCACCATCCTCGAGCTGGCCCAGCGCATCGTGGAGCTGACCGGGTCGCGATCGTCGATCGTGTTCAAGCCCCTGCCGGCCGACGACCCCGTGCAGCGCTGCCCGGACATCTCGCGGGCCGGAGCCACGCTCGACTGGGCGCCCACCACTTCGCTCGAGACGGGGCTCGCCAGGACCGTGGCCTATTTCCGCGAGCGCCTGGCGCTTCGCGAAGTCAGCTAGGCCGCCATCCCGCTGGTGGACAGCGATTCGATCCGCGCGAGCAACTCGTGCGGCGCGAACGGCTTGTGCAGCACTGCGTCCACGCGCTGCTCCGCCCTGGCGTCGAGGGCGGGCTGCGCGTAGCCCGTGACCAGCACGATCGGCAACTCGGGCTGCAGCGCCCGCGCCAGCTGGGCCAGGTCGATCCCGGTCATGCCGGGCATCGCGTAGTCCGTCACCAGCAGGTCGACCGGCCCCCGCCGCAGGGCCTCGAGCGCCTCGGGCCCGCTGCCCGCTTCCTCGACCGTGTAACCGGCCTCGACAAGCGTGAGGCGCATCGAGGTGCGCACGAGAGAGTCGTCCTCGGCGAGCAGCACGCGTCCGCACAGGCGTCGCGGGGGCGGCTTCGAGCCCGGCGAGTCCGCGCCCGCCGCGTGCCTCGCGGCTCGCGCCGGGAGCGCTTCGCCGCGTGGCAGTAGCAGCCGGACCGTGGTGCCCTGGCCCAGGCGGCTCTCGATCCAGACGCCGCCGCCCGACTGGGTCGCGAAGCCGTGGACCATGCTCAAACCCAGCCCGCTGCCCTTGCCCACCTCCTTGGTCGTGAATAAGGGCTCGAAGGCGCGCCCGATCACGTCGGCAGGCATGCCGGTGCCCGTGTCGGTGACTGCCAGCTCGACATAGTCGCCGGCGCCCAGCCGCCGTTGACCGGACGGCAGCGTCCGGTTGCGCGCCGTGATCGTCAGACGCCCGCCCGAGGGCATGGCGTCGCGCGCGTTGACCGCCAGGTTCAGCAGTGCCAGCTCGGTCTGGCCCGGGTCGGCGTGGATCGGCCACGGGTCGCCTTCCATTGCGACCTGCAGTTCGACCTTGCCGCCGAGCGTCCGCACCAGGAGGTCTCCCATGCGGACGACGAGGTCGGTCGGCGCGAAATCGCAGGGCTCGAGGCGCTGGCGGCGCGAGAACGCGGTCAGCTGCCGGGTGAGCTGGGCGGCGCGCTCGACGCCGCGGCGCGCGTTCTCGAGGTAGGTCGCCGCGGGCGCCTGCGGGCCGACCACCCGCTCGGCCAGGCGCAGGTTCAACCCGAGCGCGTGCAACAGGTTGTTGAAATCGTGCGCGACCCCACCCGTGAGCTGGCCGACGGCTTCCATTTTCTGGGCCTGCACGAGCTCGGCTTCGGCCTGCTTGCGGCCCTGCATTTCGATTTCGGCGCGTCGCGCGGCGTCCTGCCAGCGCAGCGCGACGCGGTGCTGCGCCCGCGCCTGGCGCATCGCGATCAGCACCAAGCCGGCGAGCGCGAGCGCGACGACCAGCGCCAGGGCCGCGTAGATCCGCACCCGGCTGCTCCACTGCGCCAGCACGGCCGGCACTTCCAGGCTGAAGCTCACGAACAAGGGATGATCGCCGATGCGGCTGAACGCGTTCAGCCGCTCGATGCCGTCGACGTGTGAACGTGCGGCGTAGAAGCCGGCTGGCGCCTTGGCCAGCTGCTCCATGAAGGGACCGTTGGACGGCAGCCGGTCGGGGCCGCCGGCCGGATAGCGCACCAGGACCGCGCCGTCGCGGCGCACCAGCGGAACGATGTAGCCGGCCGACGGAGCGAGCTGCTTCCAGAACTGAGTGAAATAGTCGATCGGAACCGCCGCCACGATCACGCCATCGAAGCGGCCGTCCGGCGTCGTGCGCCGCAGGCTCAGGCTGAAGAGGCGCTTGCCGAAGACTCGCCCCTCGAAGGACATGCCGACGTGGAGGCGCCCGTTCGGCACGCCGTCGCGGTGCGCGGTGAAGTACTCGCGATCCACGGCCGACAGCCCGTTGCCGGCGCGGTGGCTCCCCTGGCGCTGGCGCCCCAGTGCGTCCACCAGCCAGATCCCGCTGATCTGCGGCAGCCTGGACGCGGTGTCGGCCAGATGCTGCTGCAGGCGGGTGTCGTCGGCGATGTCGTCCCAGCCTCGGTCCCGCAGCAGCATGTCGACCTGCTCCAGCACCAGCGCATGAGTCTCGAGCACCTTGAGCGCGTGCTCGGTCATCGCGCCGGCGGTGCGCCGGGCGGTCAGCTCGCCCTCGCGTAGGAGCGCCGCACGCTCGTTCCAGGCGACCGCGCCGAACAGCAGGGCCGGCACCAGCAACGCCAGGACCAGCAACGCCCCGAAGGGCCAGTGCTGCGTGAACGCGTCCGCGGTCCGGGCGTCGACCGCGGGCAGGGCCGGGCCGCCCGGTTCCGCACCTGCCCGGGGCGCCGCATCCGGTCGATCACGGGTCCTCTCCGGCACGCGCCCGGGCGGCCAGTCGTGCCCGGAATTCACGGATTCGATCGTCGGAGGTGTCTGGGAAGCGATCATGGCGAGGCGCCGCAGCGATCGGCACCGAGGGGCGGGCGCCGGTCGGACACCTTAGGAGGGCCGCCGCCGATCGTTCAAGGACCGCGGACTCGCGAGCGGTGCGCACCCGACCGGCGGATGGACAACGCAGGATGGGCGGCCTACAGTGCCGGCTCGATTCGGCCGACGCGAGGAGCGCACATGGACACCCAGGTCTTCGAAACCACCTTGAAGAAGGATGGTTTCGACGAGGTCGTCACCCGCAGCCTTCCCGCGGGGCAAGTCGTGCCGCCGCATTCGCACCCTTTCGCGGTGCGTGCGCTGGTGCTCGAGGGCGAGATCACCTTGACCGTCGGGGAGGCCAGCCGCACGTATCGCGCCGGCGAAGTCTTCACGATGGACGCGGCCTGCGAGCACACCGAGCAGGTGGGCGCCGCCGGGGTCGACTACCTGGTCGGCCGCAGGCACTGAAGGTCAAGGCGTGACGGTCACGCCTTTCCAGAACGCGATCCGCCCGGCGATCTTCGCCGCGTCCGGCTTGGGATCCGGGTAATACCAGGCGGCGTCGCGGTTGACCTGCCCACCCACCGTCACGTGGTGGTAGCTGGCCGTGCCTTTCCAGCCGCAGACGGTGTGCGTGTCGCTGGGCTGGATGCATTCGGCGCGCACGGCGGCGGCCGGGAAGTAATGGTTGCCCTCGACGACGACCGTGTCGTCGCTCTGGGCGATCACCTCGCCGTTCCAACTCGCTTTCATCGGGTCTCTCCTTCGGCAGTGGATGGGGCGCGCCCCGAGAACGGCGCCGCTTCAGGGTACAAGGACTCGAGGAGCGCCACGGCCGCCTCGCGCAGCGGCGCGCGCAGCGCGTCGGCCGTGAGCGTCGCGCAACTCGGCGCGCCGTCGCGGCCACGGGGCGGCGGCGGTGCGTCGGCCACCGACTGCGGGTCGGCGTCGTCCAGCAAGTCGGCGTCGCCGCGCGCCTCGGTGCGCAACGCCCAGGCGGCCGTGATGCGCTGCCGACGCGGGGCGAGCGCCGCCGTCACCGCGTCTCGCCAGTGCGGCGGCGATTCGCTGCGCGACCACTGCCCGCGTCCGCGGCCGTAATGGGCCACGGCCAGGTAGCGCAGCAGCGCCGCTTCCACCAGGCCGTCCAGGTACGCCTCGCTCCAGCGCACCGCCGGTTCGCCGCGGCCCTGCACCAGGTTGATGCCGCGCGCCAGGCCGGCCGCGCCCAGCGCGCCCAGCACGCCGCCGGTGAGCATCCCGGCGCCGAAGCTCAGGCCGCCGCTGGCGATGTCCGCGGCCAGCCCGGACAGCGCGCCCGACAGGAAGCCGCCGACCATGGCCGCCTTGCCCTCGGGGACCGGCGCATCGGACGCGTAGGCATCGGCCACGCGATCGAGCACTTCGGCGGCGGCGCGCCCCTCCAGCCCATGCACCACGATCAGCCGGTCGGTGCTGTCGCGGATGCCGGCATCCAATCGGGCGGCCAACGCCTTCATCGCGCGGGCGCGGGCGGCATCGGCCGGGCTGGCGGGCGCGTCGGCGGGATCCGGGGCCTTGGGCGACAGGCGGGGCGCCCCCAGGCCCAGCGCGCGGCCGGCGCGGGTCAGTGCATCGCGCAAGGGCGCGCCTTCGGGTACCGCCTCGCGGTCGCAGGCCGCCTCGGCCAATTGCGCCGCCAGCAGGGCGATGGACGTGTCGAACTGCTCGATGCGACGGTGCTGCCAAGCCGCCACGAGCCGCGCATGCGCCGGCTGCTTGTCGGCCGCGAGCGCCGCCCCCACCGCCCGCAGCAGCGCGCCTTCCTGCACCCAGCACCGCGCGAAGGCGTCCAGCGAGAGCACGTCGCGCACGAAAGGCCGCGCCCGCAAGGCCGTGCGCCAGCGGGCGGCATCGGCTTCCTCCTGCTCGCGCGGGCGGGGCGGCCCGACCTGATTCAGCAGCGCGATCACCGGTCGCCCGATCCACTCCAGGATCTGCAGTTCGGGCTCGACGTAGCCCGCGTCCTGCGGATCCTCGGACGCGTTGACCAGGTACAGCACCACGTCGGCTTCCTCGCGCACGTTGCGCACCGCCTGCTGGCTGGACCAGAACGGCCGGTCTCGCCAGCGGTCCCACACGGTCGACAGGAACCAGCCGATCGGATTGCCCTGCTGCGCCAGGCGTCGCGCGAGCCGCACGCTGTCGCCGAAGCCCGGCGTGTCCCACAGGCGCAGCACATCGCCTTGCGGCGTCTCGATCATCGCGTAGGCGTCGGCCGTGGCGGTGACGTGCGCGGCGTCGCGGACTTCGCCCACGTCGCGGCCGAGCAGCGTGCGCGCCAACGTGGTCTTGCCGGCATTGGTGTGCGAGATCAGGCTCAGCTCGATCGACGCCGCATCCGTCGCCGCATCCGTCGCCGCGCGCAGCGGCGCGTCGGGCGCGCCGTTCAACGCCCGGCCCCGGGGTTGCCCCACGCCGGCCGTGCACCGGCCGTGGCCGCGCCCGTGCCCTCGCCCACCTGACCACGCGCCGCCACGGGCACCAGGACGGTGCCGCCCGACAGCGCCGCTTGCAGGCTCGCCAGCGCGGTTTGGTCCGGAGGTGCCTCAAGGTCGGCGAACACGACCGGCACGCGATGGGACTCGAGCAGTTCCGCCCAAGCCGCACGACGCGCGTCGACGCGCTGCGGCTGGTCGCCGAAGCGCTGCCGGAACGCGGAGGTGTCGACGAGCGCCGCCGTCACGCCGCCGCGCGCGGCGACCGATTCGAGGAATTCCCCGTGGCTCTCCTTTTCCGGCGTGGCGGTCATGGCGAAAAGGGCCAGGCGGACCGCGCCGGCCGTGGCGGCGGCGATGCCGGCCCCCGCCACCGGCCTCGCCCCCGGTCTCGGCCCCGACTCGTCGTTCGGGCCTACCGCGCCATACGCCACGGCGGGCGCCAAGCGCAGCTCCATCCCCGGCCCCAGGGCGCGCGCGAGCAACTCACGCAAGCCCGCTTGCGCCGCCGGGGTCGGCGAGAAGCTGTAAGGCAGCACTTCGACCAGCGCGGGGACATCGCCGAAACGGCGAAGCAGCGCACCGAAATACGGGGTGTCCAGGGACAGCGGGAAGCGCGCGCTGCGCCAGCGGGCGATCGCCGCCAGCAACGCCCACAGCAGCAACCGCGGTGCCACGACCAGGGCGCCCAGCGTGGTCGCCCACAAGTGGATCCAGGGCGCAGCGCTCTCGCCGGGGCCCACGCGCATCGCTTCGAGGCGGACGGCGTCGGGCAGCGCGATGCCGGTCAACGCCGAGGCCGGGCCGAGCACGACCTCGAGCACACGGCGCACGGTCTCGGCATCCCAGAAGGTGCTCTCCCAGCCGGCCGTGTAATCGAGCACCAGCCCGCGCAGGTACATGCCCGCCACCGTGCCCGCCGCCAGCATGGCCGCCGAAAGGTGGAGCGCCGACGCGACCCGCGTCCGCCACAACGGGGCGGCCAGGCGCGACCAATCGGCCACGAAGGCCGCGGTGGGATCCGCCAGCGGCCCGCGGCGAAGCGCGCGCGGCACCGCCCGGGGCGCCGCATGCGCCAGCCACGCCACCAAGCCGCGCAGCCCGGCGCCCATGCCGGGCCGGCGAACGCGCTGGCCGCCACCGAGCCGCCCCGCCATGCCCACGAGCGAGCCCAAGACCAGCCAGGCGTAGACCGCCAGGTTCCAGGCCACGAGCCCGATCAGCGGGATGGTCAGCAGATCGACCCGCCGGCCCGGCCCGATCCGATCGATCGCCATTCCGACCAGGAAGGCGACCAGGGCCAGCAGCGGCGCCACCCAGCCCCGCCAGGCGAACGCGCGCAGCAGGCGCGGCAGCGTCGGATGCCTCTCGCCCAGGCGTTCCATCGCATGGCGCGCGCGGCGGGCCACGAAAACGTCGGCCGGCGCGTCGGCGCCCTCGTATTCCGCGGCCACGCGGCTGGCCCAGTCGCGGTCCTCGACGCTCCAGGCGTCGCGCGCCGGCGGCGCGGTCTCGATCGCGCGCAGCAGCACCACCCGTCGTGCGGAAGCTTCGTCCATGGCGATCCAAGTATGCGGCAGAGGGCACCGCGCAAGCGATTGTCTTGACTTCGGTCAAGCCTGGTCGGCCCGATTGCGGCATCATGCGTGCAAGGCAAAGTGCATGCCGCCTGCAGCATCACCGGGTTTTTCGCTCGCCCAACGCCCGCATGCGGCAGTACAATTCCAGGCCAGCCAAGACCTTATGCACCTGCTCACGCTCGGACTCAACCACACGACCGCGCCGCTGTCCCTGCGCGAACGCGTGGCTTTTCCCGCCGAGCGGCTGCAGCAGGCGCTGGCGGACTTGCGTACCCGGCTGGCGCCGGTGGTGCCCGAAAGCGCCATCCTGTCCACCTGCAACCGGACAGAAATCTATTGCGCCACGCCCGACGCCCAGGCGGCGCAGGGTGCCTTGGTCGGTTGGCTGGCGCAAGGCAACGGCCTGGGCGCCGGCGACCTCGACACCCACCTCTACACCCTTCCCCAGCACGACGCGGTGCGCCACGCCTTCCGCGTGGCCAGTGGCCTGGACTCCATGGTCATCGGGGAACCGCAGATCCTGGGGCAGATGAAGGACGCCGCCCGCGCGGCGGCGGACGTGGGCGCCATGGGCACCCACCTGCACCAATTGTTCCAGCGCTCCTTCTCGGTGGCCAAGGAAGTCCGCAGCCAGACCGAGATCGGCGGCGCGTCGGTGTCGATGGCCGCGGCCGCGGTCCGGCTGGCGCAGCGCATCTTCGAGGACTTGGGCGAGGCCGACGTGCTCTTCGTGGGCGCCGGCGAGATGATCGAGCTCTGCGCCACCCACTTCGCCGCGCACAAGCCGCGCTCCATCGTGGTGGCCAACCGCACCATCGAGCGCGCCGAGGCCCTCGCCAAGCGCTTCGGCGGCCGCGCCATGCGGCTGGCCGAGTTGCCCGAGCAACTCGAGCGCTTCGACGTGGTCGTCTCCTGCACCGCCAGCACCCTGCCCATCATCGGCATGGGGCTGGTCGAGCGTGCCAGCAAGGCGCGCCGCCGACGCCCGATCTTCATGGTCGACCTGGCGGTGCCGCGCGACATCGAGCCTGAGGTCGCCGGCCTGTCCGACGTCTTCCTGTACACCGTCGACGACCTCGGCCGCGTGGTGCAGGGCGGCGTCGAGAGCCGCCTGGCGGCGGTGGCCCAGGCCGAGGCCATCATCGACACGCGCGTCGAATCCTTCATGCAGTGGATGAGCCAGCGCCGCGCCGTGCCGGTGCTGCGCGCGCTGCAGGAACGCTCCGACGAGCTGCGCGCGGTGGAGCTGGAACGCGCACGCCGCGCCATCGCCCGTGGCGAGCCGGTCGACGCGGTGCTGGAAGCGATGTCGCAGGCCCTGGCCAACAAGCTGCTGCACGGACCGCGCACCATGCTGTCCAGCGGCCGCGTGCCGGCCGACGACGCCGGCCGCGTGATCGACGAGTGGCTGCCGCGGCCGCACGCGGCGCGATGACCCCGTCGATGCGCGCGCGGCTCGAGCAGCTCGAGCTGCGCCTGGCCGAGGTCGGCGGCCTGCTGTCCTCGCCCGACGCAGCCCGCGACCTCGACGCTTTCCGCAAGCTGCACCGCGAGCACGGTGAGCTCTCCACGCTGGTGGACCAGCTGGTGGCGCTGCGCCAGGCCGAAGGCGACCGCGACGCCGCGTTGGCCATGCGTGACGACCCCGAGCTGCGCGACTTCGCCGACGAGGAAGTCGAGGCCGCCCAAGTGCGCATGCAGGCCTGCGAGCGCGCGCTGGAACTGCTGCTGCTGCCCAAGGATCCGGACGACGAGCGCGCCGTGTTCCTGGAGATCCGCGCGGGCACCGGCGGCGAAGAGAGCGCGCTCTTCGCGTCCGACCTGCTGCGCATGTACCTGCGCTACGCCGAGCGGCAGCGCTGGCAGGTCGAGATCGTGTCCGAGAACGCGTCGGACCTGGGCGGCTACCGCGAAGTCATCGTGCGCATCGACGGCACGGGCGTCTACGGGCGGCTCAAGTTCGAGTCCGGCGGCCACCGCGTGCAGCGCGTGCCGGAGACCGAAGCGCAGGGCCGCATCCACACCTCGGCTTGCACCGTGGCGGTCATGCCTGAAGCGGACGAGGCCACCGAGATCCAGATCGACCCCACGGAACTGCGCATCGACGTGTTCCGCGCCAGCGGCGCTGGCGGCCAGCACGTCAACAAGACCGAGAGCGCGGTGCGCATCACGCACCTGCCCACCGGCATCGTGGCCGAATGCCAGGACGACCGCTCGCAGCACCGCAACCGCGACCGCGCGATGAAGGTGCTCGCCGCGCGCCTCAAGGACCGCCGCGACCGCGAGGCGGCTGCCAAGGAAGCGGCGCAGCGCAAGTCGCTGGTGGGCTCGGGCGACCGCAGCGAACGCATCCGCACCTACAACTTCCCCCAGGGGCGCGTGACGGACCACCGCATCAATCTGACGCTCTACAAGCTCGCGCAGGTGATGGACGGCGACCTGGACGACCTGGTGGGCGCGCTGGTGGCCGAGCACCAAGCCGAGCAGTTGGCGGCGCTGGGCGGATGATCACGCTCCAAGACATCCGCGCCGCGGCCGCCGCCATCCGCGGCGGCGTGTTGCGCACGCCTTTCGTCGAGAGTCCCAAGCTGTCGGCCGCGCTGGGCGCGCAGGTCTTCCTCAAATTCGAGAACCTCCAGTACACCGGCTCCTTCAAGGAGCGCGGCGCGCTGAACCGGCTGCTGGCGCTGTCCCCGCAGGAACGTGCCCGGGGCGTGATCGCCGCCAGCGCCGGCAACCACGCGCAGGGCGTGGCCTATCACGCGCGGCGGCTGGGCATCCAGGCGACCATCGTGATGCCTGCCTTCACGCCCATGGTGAAGGTGGAGGCCACGCGCGCGCTGGGCGCCGACATCGTGCTGGACGGCGAGACGCTGGACCATGCGCGCGCCACCATGCAGCGGATGGCCGACGAAGCCGACCGCGTGGTCATCCATCCCTATGACGACGATCTCGTCATCGCCGGCCAGGGCACCATCGGGCTGGAATTGCTGGAGGACCGGCCCGACCTGGATGCGCTGGTGATCTCGGTGGGCGGCGGTGGCCTGATCGCCGGCATCGCGGTGGCGGCGAAGGCGGTCTCGCCCGGCATCGCCGTGGTGGGCGTGCAGGCCGAGCGGTTCCCCGCGATGGTCAACGCGCTGCACAGCACATCGCACCCGGTGGGCGGAGCCACCATCGCCGAAGGCATCGCGGTGCCCAGCCCGGGGGCGCGCGGCCTGGAAGTCGTGCAGCGCCACGTGGACGCGCTGCTGACCGTGGACGAAGGCGATCTCGAGCAGGCCATCGTCATGCTGCTGGAAGTGGAGAAGACCGTGGCCGAGGGTGCCGCCGCAGCGGGCCTGGCCGCGCTGCTGCGCCATCCGGATCGCTTCGCGGGCCAGCGCGTGGGGCTGGTGCTGTGCGGCGGCAACATCGACCCGCTGGTGCTGGCCGACATCGTGGGCCGGGGCATGGCGCGTGCGGGCCGCCTGGCGCGGGTGCGCGTGGAAGTGCGCGACGCGCCCGGCGCGTTGGCCAAGGTGGCCGCCACCGTGGCCGCCCGTGGCGCCAGCATCGAGGACGTGCACCACCATCGCACGTTCTCGACGCTGCCCGTGCAAGCGGTGACCATCGAGTTCGTGCTGCGCACCCGCGGCCATGCGCACGTCGACGAGATCGTGTCCGCGCTGGCGGCCGAAGGCATCGACGCGCATCGCGTCTGGCCGGATGCCGGCCACGCGGCCTGAGCGCCGCCCACCGGGCGCAATGCGAAGCATGGGCGACGCGGGCGGCACGGGCCGCATGGACGACATGCCCTTGGCGGCCTGGCTGGACCACGAAGCCCGCATCCGCCGCCTCGGCCCTGCCGAAGTCCGCGTGCTGGCCGCGCATGCGCTGAAGTTGTCCCGCACCGCGATCGCGGCACGCGCGACCCCGCCCGGGCCCGCCGAGCGCGCGGCGCTGGAGCCGTTGCTGGCGCGGCGTGCCGCGGGAGAGCCGGTGGCGTATCTGGTCGGCACGCGCGAGTTCTTCGGCCGGCCGTTCGTCGTCGCGCCGCAGGTGCTGATCCCGCGCCCGGAAACCGAATTGCTGGTGGAGTTGGCCGTGGCGCATGTCCGCGGATCCGGCCTGCGCGCCCCGCGCATCGTGGACCTGGGCACCGGCAGCGGCGCGATCGCGGTCACGCTGGCATTGGAACTGCCGCAGGCGCAGGTGCTCGCGACCGACCAGTCGGCGGCCGCGCTGTCCACCGCGCAAGCCAACGGCCGGGCGCTGGGCGCAGGGAACGTGGCGTTCCGCCGGGGCGACTGGTGGGCCGCGGTCGAGCCGCAGGAACGCTTCGACCTCGTCGTGTCCAATCCGCCCTACATCCGCCATGACGACCATCACCTGGCCGAGGGCGACCTGCGTTTCGAGCCGCGCGAGGCGCTCACCGACGGCGCCGACGGTCTGGAGGCGCTGCGTGCGATCGTCGCGGGCGCCCGGCAACACTTGGCGCCCGGCGGGTTGCTGCTGCTTGAACACGGCTGGGACCAGGCCGAGCCGGTGCGCACGCTGCTGGACGCCGGCGGCCTGACGCAGCCGCGCACCTGGAACGACCTCGCGGGCATCGGGCGCGTCAGCGGTGCCTGCGCGCCAGCGGCGTAGAATTCGACCATGATCCGGTGCGAAGCGCGCAGTGCGCGGCACCTCGAAGGAGCGACACGGCATGGAAGCGAAAGAATTCATCCAGAAGACGGTCACCGATCACCCGATCGTGCTCTTCATGAAGGGCACGGCGCAGTTTCCGCAGTGCGGCTTCTCGGGCCGCGCGGTCAACCTGCTCAAGCAGGCGGGCGTGCGCAACCTGGTGACGGTCAACGTGCTGGAAGACGAGGACGTGCGCCAGGCCGTCAAGGACTTCTCCAACTGGCCCACCATCCCGCAGCTCTACATCAACGGCGAGTTCGTCGGCGGCTCGGACATCGTGGCCGAGATGGCGCAGAGCGGCGAATTGCAGAAGCTGGTCGAGAGCGTGCCGCAGGAGTGAGCGGCTCCCCGCGATGACCGCCGGCAGCGCCCCGCGAGAGCTCGAGCTCAAGTTCCAGCTGGATGACACCGCGCGCGCGCGGCTGGCGGGCGCGGGCCTTTCGCCGCAGGCGGCCACCTCCGTCAAGCGGCTGACCTCCACGTACTGGGACACGCCCGACGGCGCGCTCCTGGCCGCGCGTGTCGCGCTGCGCGTGCGGCGCACGCCCGAAGGGTTCGTGCAGACGGTCAAGGCCGAAGGCGACGGTCCCTTCGACCGCTTCGAGTGGGAAGCGCCGGTGTCGTCCGAGCGGCCCGAGCGCGACGCGCTGCCGCCCGAGACCACGGCCCCCGGCAAGGTGGCGCACACGGCGCTGGACCGGCTCGCGCCGATGTTCACCACCGACTTCGAGCGGACGGCGTGGCGGCTGGTGCCCAACGCGGCGCTGCAGGTCGAAGTCGCCATGGACCTGGGCGAGGTGCGCGCCGACGGGGTGGTCCCCCGCCGCATCTGCGAAATCGAAGCGGAATGCCTGTCCGGCACGCCCATCGCCTTTTGGCAATGGGCGACGCGCTTCGCCGCCCGGCATCGGCTGCGCCTGGGCTATGCCACCAAGAACGAACGCGGGCTGCGCCTCGCAGGCCGCCTGCCGGCGCTGCCCTCCCCGGTCAAGGCGGCCGAGGTCGAAGGCGCCGGCCGCGCAGCACCCGACCCCGACGCCACGGCGGCCGTCGCCGCGGCGCGCGCTGCGCGGGCCTGCATCGCCCACTTCGCCGCCAACGTCGATCCGTTGCTGGAGACGGAGCACCCGTCGGCCGCGCACCAGCTGCGCGTGGCGCTGCGCCGGTTGCGCGCGGTGGTGCGGTTTTTCGGCCTGGGCGCGATCGACCCCGGCTGGCAGGAAGTCGAGACGCAGGCGCGGGCCCTGGCGGACGCGGCCGGCAAGCTGCGCGACGCGGACGTGTTCGCCGCCGGCACATTGGCGGCGCTGCGCGAGGCGCTCCCTGGCGACCCGGCGATCGACGCGCTGCACGCGGCGCTCACCCGCGCGCAGCAGGCCGACCGCGTCGCTGCGCGCGAAATGGTCTCGGGCGTCGCCGCGACGCGACTGGTGCTGCAGGCGATGCTGCTGGCCGCGCGGCTGGAGCGCGCGCCCGGCAGGCGGGTCGCCGTCGACCCGCGCGATGCGCGGCGCCAGCGCTTCGCCGATTTCGCCGCGCTGCAAGTGGCCGATGCCTATGCGCGGTTGAGAAAGCGTGCCAAGCGCGCCGACGATGCCGAAAGCTGGCACCGGGCGCGCATCGCCGGCAAGAACCTGCGCTACGCGATCGAGTTCGCTGAAAGCGCCCTGCCCAAGCCCAAGCAGGTGCGCCAGGCGGCCGATCGGCTCGCCGAACTGCAGGAGCTGCTGGGCGCGGCCAACGACGCCGAAGTCGCGGCGGAAGTGGCGACACGGCTGTTGCGGGCGGATGCGGGCCGCGGCAATGGCGGCGATCGCGCCGGCGGGGGCGGCGGCGGCAGCCATGGCCAGGCGACGGCATCCGTGGACGCAACGCGCGCCGTGGCATTGATCGAAGGCTGGGCCGCGCACGGCCGCGCCATGCAGGGCAAGAAGATGAAAGCGCGGGCGCGCAAGCTGGTCGCACAGCTGGAGGACGATCTGGCGCGCACGTTGGAGCGGGCCGAGGCGTTGCGGGTGCTGCACGCCGAACAGGCGCGGCTGGCCGCGTCGGCCGCCGTCGGCCGGTCGGCTGCAGCCACGCCCGAGCCCCAGGCGCAGTCCACGCACGCGACCACTCCGGTCAGCGAGGGCTGATCGATGGCAACGGAGAAGCGCACTTCGGTGGCGATTCGCAAGCCGTGATATAACTCTGCCATGCACCGCACCGCCGCGTTCGCGCTACGACTCCTACGCTTCCCCCACGGGCGGAGACGGTAACGCGCGCGCGCATCACGCACACCACCAACGGCCCGTTTGCACCTGCAGCGGGCCGTTTGCATTTGGGCGCTGCGGGGCGCCCAAAGCACGAGGACACCACGGACATGCTGAAAGATCCCGCCACCAAGTACCGCCCTTTCGCCCCCATCCAACTGGCCGACCGGACCTGGCCGGATGCGCTGATCACCCGCCCGCCGATCTGGTGCAGCGTGGACCTGCGCGACGGCAACCAGGCGCTCATCGAGCCCATGGACGCGCAACGCAAGCTGCGCATGTTCCGCGCGCTGGTGGCCATCGGCTTCAAGGAGATCGAAGTCGGGTTCCCGTCGGCCTCGCAGATCGAATTCGATTTCGTCCGCACGCTGATCGACGAAGACCTGGTGCCCGAGGACGTCACGATCCAGGTGCTGACCCAGGCGCGCGAGCCGCTGATCCGCCGCACCTTCGAGTCGCTGCGTGGCGCCAAGCGCGCCATCGTCCACCTCTACAACGCGACGGCGCCGATCATGCGCCGCGTGGTGCTGGGCCTGGACGAGGACGGCATCGTCCGGCTGGCGACCGAGCAGGCGCGGCTGTTCGTCGAGCTGGCCGCCGAGCAGCCCGCCACCGATTGGACGTTCCAGTATTCGCCCGAGATGTTCGCCGGCACGGAGCTGGCGTTCAGCAAGCGGGTGGTCGATGCCGTGACGGAGGTGTGGCAGCCCACGCCCGAGCGCAAGTGCATCGTCAACCTGCCGTCCACGGTCGAGCACTCCACGCCCAACGTCTTCGCCGACATGATCGAGTGGATGCACCGCCACCTGGCGCGACGCGACCGCATCGTGCTGTCGGTGCACCCGCACAACGACCGTGGCACCGGCACGGCCGCTGGCGAGTTCGCGATCATGGCGGGCGCCGACCGGCTGGAGGGGTGCCTCTTCGGCAACGGCGAGCGCACCGGCAACCTCGACTTGGTGAACGTGGCGTTGAACATGTACGCGCAGGGCGTGGCGCCGGGGCTGGACTTCTCCGACATCGACGACATCCGTCGCACGGTGGAGCATTGCAACCAGCTGCCGGTGCACCCGCGCCACCCGTATGCCGGCGACCTGGTCTACACCTCGTTTTCGGGTTCTCACCAGGACGCGATCAAGAAGGCCTTCGCCGCCCGCCGCGACGGCGACCCCTGGGAGATGCCTTACCTGCCGCTGGACCCCAAGGACCTGGGCCGCAGTTACGAGGCCGTGATCCGCGTCAACAGCCAGTCCGGCAAGGGCGGCATCTCGTACCTGCTGGAAAACGAGTATGGCCTGGAGTTGCCGCGGCGGCTGCAGATCGAGTTCAGCCAGGTGGTGCAGGCGGCCATGGACGCGCAGGGCAAGGAGTTCACCGCGCACGACATCTTCGATCTGTTCGAGCGCGAGTATGGCCTGCAGTCGGTCCCGGCCCCCAGGCACCGCGTGATCAAGGAGCTGGATGGCGGGCCGAGCGGCACGGTGCAGTTCAACGCCGAGGTCGCGCTGGACGGAACGGTGCTGATGCTCGATGGCCGGGGCAACGGCCCGATCGACGCCTTCGTCGAGGGGCTCGGGCGCGCCTGCGGCGAGAGCATCCGCGTGCTGGACTACCACGAGCACGCCATCGGCGGCGGCTCGGGCGCCCAGGCGGTCGCCTATCTCGAACTGCGCGTCGGAGACCGCGTGCTGTTCGGCGTGGGGATGGACTCCGACATCGTCTCGGCCTCGCTCAAGGCGATCGTCTCGGGCCTGCGCCGGGCGCGCCAGGGTCGACGCGAAGCTGCGCTGCAGGCGATGACGACGTGAGCTGCGACGGGCCGCCCGGGTTCGACCCTCCGCCCAGCGCGACGTACAGGTCCACGATGTTCGTGGCCCGCGCCAGCGCCGCCTGCACCAGCGACTGTTCGGCCGCGAAGCTCTGGCGCTGCGCGTCCAGGTAGGTGAGCTCGTTGGCCACGCCGGCGCCACGCTGCTGCTCGACCAGCGCCAGGCGGGCGCGCTCGGCGTCGCGTTGGGCCCGCTGGGCCGCCAGCTCGCGCTCGAGCGCCTCGCGTGCCACCAGCGCGTCGGCCACCTCGCGGAACGCGTTCTGGATCGCCACCTCGTAGGCCGCCACGCCGAGGTCGCGGCGGATCTCGGTCAGGTCCAGGTTCGCGCGGTTGCGGCCGCCGTCGAAGATCGGCAGCGTGACCTGGGGCAGGAAGGACCAGATCGTGAAGCCGCGGCCGCTGCCGAAGAGGCCGCCCAGTTCGGTCGAAACGCGCCCTGCGGTGCCGGTCAGCGCGATCTGCGGGAAGAACGCCGCGCGCGCCGCGCCGATGTTGGCGTTGGCCGCCGCCAGCTGCGCCTCGGCCGCGCGGATGTCCGGCCGGTTGGTCAGCAGCTCGGAAGGCATCCCGGCCGACAGGTCGGTCACCGGCAGCTGGTCGGCCAGCCGTCCGGCGGGCGCATCCGCGAGGTCGGGCGTGCCGGTCAGCCGCACCAGCGCGTTGAGCGCCTGCGCCTGCTGGCGCTCCAGCGCCGCCACGGTGGCGCGGGCCGATTCGACCAGCGACTCGGCCTGCCGCAGTTCCACGCCCGAGGTCACGCCGCGGTCGTAGCGCTGGCGCGTGACCGACAGCGACGACTCGCGCGTGGCGAGCGAGCGCAGCGCCAACTCGCGCTGCTCGTCGAGCGCACGCTCGACGAGATACTGGCGCGCGACCTGGCCGACCAGCGCCAACTGCACCGCGCGCGCGTTCTCGCCGCTGGCCAGGAACTGGCCGAACGCCGCCTCCGACAAGTTGCGGATCCGCGAGAAGAAGTCCAGCTCGAAACTGGTCGCGGCCAGGCCCACCTGGTACTGGGTGACGAGGAAAGTACCGCCGCCCCCAGGGATCAGCGGGCTGAACGCGCGGCTGCGGCCGGCCGACGCGGTGCCGGACAGCGTGGGGAGTTGCGCGGCGAACTGCACGCGGTAGATCGCGCGGGCCTCTTCGACGCGCAGCGCCGCCTGGCGCAGGTCGCGGTTGTTCGCGAGCGCGCTGTCGATCAGCGCCCGCAACCGCGGGTCGGCGAAGAACTCCGCCCAGGGAATGTCGACCGGACGGCGCCCAACCGCCCGGTCGCCGGCAGTCTCGGCGCGCGGGAACGCGGACGCGACCGGCGGCTCGGGCCGCGCCAGCGGCGGCGCCAAGTTGACGCAGCCGGCGAGCAAGGCGGCGGCGACCGCCGCCACTGACGCTCGGGCAGGAAGGCACGGCATCGGGAGCCGCCTCATGCCGCGGGCCGTGATGAACGCATGGGGGTCACCTGGGCAAAGCGCAGATTATGCACAGCGGCGTTGGCTATCCGTAAAAAAGTGACGAATACCGCATTACGTCACTCGGAGTCAAGCTTGCAAGCAATGAGCGCGAGGGTAAGATCGTTCCCATGACGAACAGCAGCACACCCGCCGAACTCCCCGGCACCCGGGGCGACCCGGAGCACGAGATGCGCGGCCGCATCCTGTCGGCGACCGAGGCGCGTTTCCGCCACTACGGCTACAACAAGACGACCGTGGCCGACATCGCGTCCGACCTCGGCGTGTCGACCGCCTACATCTACAAGTTCTTCGCTTCCAAGCACGCGATCTGCGAAGCGATGGTGGGCGAGATGGTGACGCGCATCGGGTCGGCCATGGAAGACGTGGTCGACGGCCCCGGCCCCGCCTCCGAGAAGCTGCGCCTGCTGTACCGCACCACGCTCGAGCGCTCGCTCTCGCTGTACTTCGACGACCGGAAGATGCACGAGCTGGTCTGCGTCGCGCAGGACACGCGTTACGAAGCCGTCGACCGCTACAAGGACCGTATCCGCGACTGCGTGCGCGGCATCGTCGAGCAAGGCCGCGCGCGGGGCGAGTTCGAGACCCGCACGCCGCTCAGCGACGTCGTGGACGCGATCTGGATCTCGCTCGTCCCGTTCGCCCACCCGACCGTGCTCGAGCATCTGAACGACAACGTCGACCTCCAGCGGCATGCGCGGCACATGGCCGACCTGGCGCTCCGCGGGATGGCCAAGACCTGACGATAGCCCTGCGCAACCAAGTGACGAGTTGACGTTTTCGTAACTCGTCGCTACAACGGGCACCAGACCGACGACAGGCGGGGTGCCTAGATGCGCAGGACGACGACTTCCATGATCGCGATTGCCTGGTCTGCGCTGCTCGCCGGCTGTGGCGTGCAGGCGGACGAGGCGGAGCGGCCGGCCCCGCTGGTCGCGACTGTCCTGGTGGGCGGCGCCGATGCGACGTCGCGCCAACTCACCGGTGAAGTGAAGGCCCGGGTGGACTCCGCCCTCGGGTTCCGCATCGCGGGCCAGATCGTCGAGCGTCCGGTGCGACGCGGCGAAGCGGTGCGGCGCGGCCAGGTGCTCGCCCGGCTCGACGGCGCCGACATCCGGCTGGCGTCGGACGAGGTCCGGGCCCAGGCCACCGCGGCCGAGCGCTCCGTGGCCGCGGCACGCGCCTCCGCCATGCGCACGGTGGCCGACGAGAGACGCCTCGCGCCGCTGGTCGGCACGGGGGGCATCGCGGCCCAGGACTACGAGAACACGCGATCGGCGGCCGAGGCCGCCGCGGCCGAGCTGGCCGCGGCCGAAGCCCGCCTGGCCGCTGCGCGAGCCGCCGCGCGACGGGCCGAGAACCAGAGCGCTTACTCGACCCTGGTGGCGGACGCGGACGGCGTGGTCGCCGAACTGCTCGCCGAGCCGGGTCAAGTCGTGCAAGTCGGCCAACCGGTGGTGCGGCTCGCTCGCGCCGGTGGACGCGACGCGGTGGTGGCCGTTCCGGAGGCGATCCGGGCGAGCTTGCCTCGGCAAGCCACGGCCACGCTCTACGGCACCGACCGGCGCTACGCCGCGACCCTGCGCGAGGTGGCCGGCGCCGCCGATCCGCGCACCCGCAGCTCGGAAGCGCGCTACGCGCTGGCCGGCGCCGACGACATCCCGCCGGGGACGACCGTGACGCTGGAGCTGGCGTCGGCGCCCAAGGCGGCCGCCGCCCTGGCGGTTCCGCTCGGGGCTGTCGTGGACCGCGGCCAAGGCGCGGGCGTCTGGGTCGTCACCGACGACGGCGTGATCAAGGCCCGACCGGTACGCGTGGCGTCGGTGCGCGACGAGCACGCGATCATCGAAGAAGGCCTGCAGCCCGGCGAGCGCATCGTGGCGCTGGGGGCGCACCTGCTGAACGACGGTCAACGCGTGCGCGTCGGGGCGCTGCCGCGATGATGGGGCCGAACCTGTCGGCGGCGGCCGTCCGCCAGCCTTCGCTCACCCTGTTCCTCATCCTGTTGACCGCGGTGGCGGGCGTGGTCGCGTTCCTGCAGCTCGGCCGCGCCGAGGACCCGAACTTCACGGTCAAGACGATGGTGGTGACGGCCGCCTGGCCGGGCGCCACGGCGGCCGAGATGCAGGAGCAGGTCGCCGACCGGCTGGAGAAGCGGCTGCAGGAGCTGCGCTGGTTCGATCGCGTCGAGACCACGGTGCGGCCCGGCGTCGCGTTCCTGCAGGTGACGCTCACCGACAATTCGCCGCCGTCGGCGGTCTTGGACGAGTGGTACCAGGTCCGCAAGAAGTTGTCCGACGAAGCCGCCCGGCTGCCGCGCGGCGTGCTCGGGCCGTTCTTCGACGACGAGTTCTCCGACGCGTACTTCGCGCTGTTCGCGCTCCAGGCCGAGGGCCTGCCGCCACGGCAGCTCGGGCAGGCCGCAGAGGCCATGCGCTCGCGGCTGCTCGGCGTGGCGGGCGTGGCCAAGGTCAACATCCTGGGTGAGCAGCCGAGCCGCGTGTTCGTCGAGTTCGACCAGGCGCGCGCCCAGTCCCTGGGCATCGGCGTGGCCGACGTGGCCGCGGCGGTCGGACGTGCCAACGCGGTCGCCGCGGCGGGCGCCGTCGAGACCTCGGGTCCGACGCTGCGCGTGCGCTTCGACGGCGCGTTCACCGATCTGGACGCGATCCGGCGGCAGCCGATCGCCGCCGGCGGCCGCATGCTCACCGTGGGCGACGTCGCCACCGTCACCCGCGGCTACGAGGATCCGCCCTCCACCCTCGTGCGCCAGGGCGGCGCGCCGGCGATCCTGCTGGGTGTCGTCATGAAGCCGCGCTGGAACGGGCTCGCGCTGGGCGAGGCGCTCGGCGTCCGCACGCAGGCGATCCGCGCCGAGCTGCCGGCGGGCATGACGCTCACCCAGGTCGCCAACCAGGCCGACGTGATCGACGCGGCCTACTCCGAATTCATGCTGAAGTTCGCGGCCGCGCTGTCGGTCGTGATGCTGGTGAGCTTTTTCGCGCTGGGCTTTCGCGTCGGGCTGGTCGTGGCGGCCGCGGTGCCGCTCACGCTCGGGGCGGTGTTCGTCGCCATGGCGGTGACCGGCCGCGACTTCGATCGGGTCACGCTGGGCGCGCTGATCCTGTCGCTGGGGCTGCTGGTCGACGACGCGATCATCGCCATCGAGATGATGGTGGTGAAAATGGAGGAGGGCTTGGACCGCGTGTCGGCCGCGACCCACGCGTGGGGCGCCACGGCCGGCCCGATGCTGTCGGGCACGCTGGTCACCATCGCCGGCTTCATCCCGATCGGCTTCGCCGCCTCGTCCAGTGGCGAATACGCGGGCAACATCTTCTGGATCGTGGCCTTCGCGCTGGTGGCGAGCTGGCTCGTGGCCGTCTACTTCACGCCTTACCTGGGGGTGAAGCTGCTGCCACGGATCGAGCCCGTGCCGGGCGGACACGACGCCATCTACGACACGCCGCGCTACCGGCGCCTGCGCGCCTGGGTGCGGCGCGCGGTCGCCCATCGCAAGACGGTGGTCGCCGCCACGGTGGTCGCGCTCGTGCTCGCCGGGCTGGGCATGGGCATCGTGGAGAAGCAGTTCTTCCCGACCTCGGACCGGGGCGAGCTGCTGGTGGACGTGCAACTGCCACGCGGGTCGTCGATCCAGTCGACGCAGGCCGCCGTGCGCCGCGTGGAGGCGTTCCTGCTCGAGCAGCCCGAAGCGCAGCGGATGAGCACGTACGTCGGCGTCGGCGCGCCCCGCTTCTTCCTGTCGCTGAACCCCGAGGCGCCGGACCCGTCCTTCGCGAAGCTCGTGATCCAGACCGCGGGGCAGGCCGAGCGCGATGCGCTCAAGGCGAAGGTGCGGCGCGCGGCCGATGACGGACGCTTCCCGGAAGGTCGCGTGCGCACGATGATCCTCGAGCTCGGCCCGCCCTCGCCCTATCCGGTCGTCTTCCGCGTGCACGGCCCGCAACCGGCCGAGCTGCGACGCATCGCCGAGGAGGTTCGGGCCGCGATGACCGGAAGCCCGGCGGTCCGCGACGCCCACCTCGAGTACGGCGAGCGGGTGCCGGAGCTGCGCGTGCGCTTCGACGCAGCGCGCCTGTCGCTCATCGGCCTCACGTCGGAAGAGGCGGCGCTCCAGGTCGGCGCCGCGCTGTCCGGCCGCGTGGCGACGCAGCTGCGCGAAGGCAACCGGACGGTGGACGTGGTGGTGCGCGCCGGTGCCGCCGATCGGGCCGACGCCGCGCGGCTGGAGAGCGCCACGATCGTCACCGCCAACGGCGAGCGCGTGCCGCTCATGAACGTCGGAACGATCGTGGTCGAGCCCGGCGAACCGATGCTGCGCCGCTGGAACCGCGAGCCCTTCATCGCGGTCCGCGCCGACACCGCCGACGGCGTGCAGCCGCCGGACGCGACGGCCGCCGTCCTGCCGCTGCTCGAGGGCGTGCGCAGCCGCCTGCCGGCGGGGTACGAGATCCGCACGGGCGGCACGGTCGAGGAGTCGGCCAAGGCCAACGCCGCGATCGCCGCCACGGCGCCGGTGACCATCGGCTTCATGCTGCTCTTCATCATGACCCAGGTGCGCTCGTTCCGGCTCATGGCGCTCACCTTCGCCACAGCACCCCTGGGCCTGATCGGCGCGACGCTGGCGCTGCTGCTCTTTCGCCAGCCCTTCGGCTTCGTGGCCATCCTCGGACTGATCGGCCTCGCGGGCATCCTCATGCGCAACACGCTGATCCTGGTGGACCAGATCCAGTCGGACAAGGCGGCGGGACACTCCGACTACGACGCGGTCGTCGAGAGCACGGTGCGACGCGCGCGGCCGGTGGTGCTGACCGCGCTGGCGGCGGTGTTCGCCTTCGTGCCGCTCACCTTCTCGACCTTCTGGGGGCCGCTCGCCTTCGTGCTGATCGGCGGCGTGACGGTCGGGACGGCGCTGACGCTCTTCTTCCTGCCGGCGCTCTACGCGCTGTGGCTGCGCGTGCCGGTGCCGGACGGGTCGACCGACGGGGCCGCGGGCGCGTGGGCGCGCGGTCCCTCGGCGGGTGGGCCCTCGGCGGGCGGCTCCGCGGCGGCGGCGCCCGCCGCGAGCCGCGTCACTTCCGCGTAGGAACGCCAACTGGCGGCGCTTCGCCGCCCGGCGACGGGCCCTCCCCGCGCGCAGCGCCTCCGGGCGCCTCGCTCGGCAGCCCGTGCGAGGCCATCCGCTCGGCGTCCAGCCGGCGCTGGCGATCGCTGCCGCGGAAGCGCCCCCGCACGACCACGAAGAACACCGGCACGAACACGAGCGCCAACAGCGTGCCGGTGAACATGCCGCCGAACACCGCGGTGCCGATCGCCCGCTGGCTGGCCGAGGACGCGCCGCTGGCCAGCATCAGCGGCAGCACGCCCAGCATGAAGGCCAGCGACGTCATCAGGATGGGCCGCAACCGCAGCCGCGCGGCTTCCAGCGCGGCGGCCGCGACACCGCGGCCCTGCGCCTGCAGGTCCTTGGCGAATTCGATGATCAGGATGGCGTTCTTGGCCGACAGCCCCATCACGGTCAGCAGGCCGACCTTGAAGTACACGTCGTTGGCCAACCCCGAGAAGGTGGTCAGCAGCACCGTGCCGAGGATGCCCAGCGGCACCACCAGCATCACCGCGAAGGGCACCGACCAGCTCTCGTACAGCGCCGCCAGGCACAGGAACACCGCCAGCGCCGACAACGCGAAGAGCAGCGGCGCCTGGTTGCCCGAGAGCCGCTCCTGGTAGGACTGGCCGCTCCACTCCAGCCCGATGCCTTGCGGCAACTGGTCGACCAGCCGCTGCATCTCGTCCATCGCCTCGCCGGTGCTGCGCCCGGGCGCGGCCTGCCCGGAGATGCGGTACGCCGGGAAGCCGTTGTAGCGCACCACCTGCAGCGGGCCCGTGGTCCAGCGCGTGGTGGCCACCGACGACAACAGCACGAGTTGCCCCTGCGCGTTGCGGATCGGCAGGCGGCCCAGATCCTCCGGCTGCATGCGCTGCACCGCGTCGGACTGGACGATCACGCGCTGCAGCCGCCCGCGGTTCGGGAAGTCGTTCACGTAGGTCGAGCCGAAGGCGGCCGACAGCGACTGCCCGATCGCGGCGATGTCCAGGCCTTGCGCGCTCGCCTTGTCGCGGTCGATGTCGATCAGCAGCTGCGGCGCGTCGGGCAAGCCCTCCACGCGCACGCCCGCCAACACGGTGCTGCCGCGCGCGGCGGCCAGCAACTGGTCCTTCGCCGCGCCCAGCGCCGGCAATCCCAGCCCGCCCCGGTCCTGCAGCCGCAGCGAGAAGCCGGCCGAGCTGCCCAGCGCCGGGATCGGCGGCGGCGACAGCGGGAAGACGATCGCGTCGCGGATCGTGCCCATGAACGCCCCGAAGGCCCGGCCGGCGAGCTGCTCGGCCGTGTCCTCGCGCTCGCTCCAGTCCTTGAGCGGCACGAAGGCGATGCCGGCGTTCTGCGCGCTGCCCGAGAAGGAGAATCCGGTGACCGTCACGATGTTCGCCACCGCCGGCTGCGCCAGGAAGAATTTCTCGACCTGCTCCATGACCTGCGTGGTGCGGTTGGCGCTGGCGCCTGCGGGCAACTCGACGTTGGTGAGCAGGTAGCCCTGGTCCTCGTTGGGCAGGAAGGCGGTGGGGAGCCGCAGGTAGAACCAGCCCATCACGCCCGCGATCAGCAGGTACACGACCATGCTGCGGCCGGAGCGCGCCAGCAGCGCCCCGACGCCGCGCCCGTAGCCTTCGCGGGTGCGGTCGAAGCCACGGTTGAAGGCGCCGAAGAAGCCGCGGCGGACTTGCGCATGGCCCTTCTCGACCGGCTTCAGGAAGGTGGCGCAAAGCGCCGGCGTCAGCGTGAGCGCCATCAACAGCGACAGCGAAATGGACGCCACCATCGCGATGGAGAACTGGCGGTAGATGGCGCCCACCGAGCCGCCGAAGAAGGCCATCGGCACGAACACCGCCACCAGCAC
>ERZ1066120.304-NODE-304-length-49088-cov-41.928681_pt1 | contig 49088 bp, 42 predicted proteins | sample MGYA00382767_ERZ1066120 | MGnify/ENA primary metagenome ERZ1066120 (study PRJEB33369, sample SAMEA5778350) | biofilm metagenome | biome: Industrial cooling water; feature: Water cooling tower basin; material: Biofilm | place: United Arab Emirates | collected...
GCGAATTATTACGAAGTAAACTAGCCAAAGTAAAGCTAGAGAAACCAACTAAAGCTGTTTTTGTGGAATTGAAAAATTGTCTGCGAGATAAAAGTTCGGACATTTGGTTTTAGTAATTTATGACTTATGACGTTAGTGTGCGTATTCCGGTTTCGTAAAAATTTTGGTGGATTATAGCATATTTGTCCCAGATGTGCAGTAATGTATTTTTTTACCACAGAGACACAGAGGGCACAGAGGGAGGAGATATAAAAGAATTTAAAAATAAATAAAATAAGTATTTTCTGGCTTTTCAATCAAAAAAAATACGTATAACTATATATTTAAACATCAGAGGGAGAAACTAAATATTCAACTATACGACAATATAAATAACCCCATTGAAAGCTGTCTATATGCTTTTTTTGGGCGCTCAACGTTTAGATACCCAAATTGGAACTTTAACTGTTCTATTCCAATGCGAAAAGCTGAAACAAAACGTAACAGTTGGTGAAGTTAACGCCTTATTTACTTGCAAGTGCAAATTGTAGACGTGGTTACGAAACCAAAATCATTAATTAAATTTACACACAGTGATAAAATAGGTTTAAATTTATATCTACTGTTTATAAAATCAAGATTTAAGACAATGACAGCACGACAACCGAAATATAGCTTTGAAGATTTTGCGCGCCGTGGTGACTCTCTTTACGAGACTAATATTAGACAACAAGTTGAAGCTTCTAACCGAGGTAAGATTGTTGCAATTGATATTGATACAGGTGCTTGGGAAATGGATACTAACGAAATTATTGCTTCAAAGCGTCTTAGGGCTAAGTACCCAGAAGCACAAATTTGGTTTGTGCGGATAGGTTCTCGATCTATTCGCCGCTTCGGTCGCACGTCATACCTGTAAGTCACTATGATTATTGGACATGTAAATGCCGAGTATGAAGCTACCATTCGTTTAAGCGTTTATGGTACGGACGGTCAAATCCATGAGCTTTCCAGCATTATCGATACAGGATTTGATGGTTGGTTATCTTTACCAGCAAGTTTAATTAATACACTAGGATTACAGTGGAATGGGCGAGGACGAGCAACTCTTGGGGATGGCAGTGAATGCCTTTTTAACGGTAAATCCTTATTATAAAAGAGTATGAATGAACTTGAGAACGAGAGACTTGTAGAGTGTTTGCAAGCAATTGTGTTAATAAGCACGACCAGTTATACTAAATACTAACAGTTGGGGGCACCGCAAAACTTATACAGCTTCTTCAAAGCATGATGCCGAGATTACAGTAAAGCTTTATTATAAAAGCAGACCACTATAGGATATTAATATAGTCATGAGCATAACATTAACACCTGAGCAAGAAGGGATGATTCAAGCCCTTCTCGAAACAGGGGAATTTAATGGCGTCGATGAAGTGATTGAAACAGCCTTACGTGTTTTATTTGAAGAACACTGCCCAGTTAAATATGTTGGTAAAGTTTTAGTAGTAAAAGCGGCTCAAAATAATGTAGACTATGAGGCGGTAATTAATGACTTACGTGAAGAAAGAATAAATCAATTTATACCAGAGTGAAAATATTATTTGACACATCAATTCTAGTTGCTGCGCTTCTTGAAGACCATCCTAGATATTTAGACAGTTTACCTTGGCTACAGCGTGCTATCGCAGAAGAAATACAAGGTGTTGTTTCAACTCACACTCTAGCTGAACTTTATGCTATACTGACACGACTTCCGCGCACTCCTCGAATAAGTCCAACAGTTGCCCAACGCTTAATTAATGAAAACCTTCAAAGATTTGAAAAAGTATTTCTTGGCGCCGAAGATTACGAAGCAACTATAACTAGAATGGTTGGCTTAAATCTTCCTGGTGGAGGAATTTATGATGCATTAATTGCCCAAGCTGCACTTAAGAGTAATGTAGATAAACTACTAACGCTTAATCCCAATGATTTCGTTCGCTTGGGCGAGGATATTGCATCTTTAGTACAAACTCCAACGTAGATATTACCTCATGGAGTTTGCATTTTCGGTTTGTTACTCTATTTCGTTAATCCAGCTTTGAATTGCGCTGGATAAATTTGGCTGATTAGGTGGAAATCCTCGCAAGGGTGCTTCTAGAGGTTCATCAGTTATCCAAGCAATACTCACCACATCAGTTATTTTGCGGCAAAAAGCTACAAGTTCTTGATTTGGCTGGCAATTCTCAATAATAATAGCTAATTTTTGCGTCTTCAGTTGGTTTTTAAATCTAAGGATAAGACGCTTGAGTTGAGGAGCATTGTTCACTTCTAGCGGTTCTACATCAGATAAAGCTTCGAGATAAATTTGGTTCCATATTTCTTGAGATATAGCACTTGTATCAGTTTCATTTTCTAGTGCGTAAGCGTTAATAAGAATAGGAAATGTTTTTTCCGTAGCTTTAAATTGTAAGCGAATATTTGTAAATTGACTTTTGAAAGTTTGAATTAGAGAAGACTCATAGTGCCAAGCTTTAAAAAAATCTGGATAAGCTATATTTCTAGCACAGTACCATGCCAACTGATAAAACTCATGATATAATTCAAAGTTTGTTTCATAAATTTCACTGGATAATTTCATTTTAAAATCAGTAATAATTTTCATGATTAAATCTTGTGTTAAGATGCTTCTCAAAGCATATATTGCGATTGAACGAGTTTCTTGGCTTTGAGATTTATCTATTAATTTCAATAAAGTTGTACAAGCTTGGTAATTTCCTATACCTTTGTCGCTTAATATAAACATTGCTGTTTGAATAATATCATCATTATTTAAAGGATTTTGAATTTGTCGAGAATAATTAGAAACAATTTTTTTATTATCTTCACCAGCATATAACCGTAAAAATTCTAAATCTTTTTCAGAAAATTGATAATTTTCATATTCTTTAGATTTTAGTGCTTTATTTAAGAGAACATCATAATCTTTAACAATTATATTAATCCAGTATAACATGATTGTATACTGTTCATAATTTTCTAATTTTAATTTATTCAAAATTAGTTTAAATATGCAACTAGCCGAAGGATTAAATATTGATAGCTCTGTTAAATGACACATTGCATGTAATTGAATTTCTTGATTATTATTTTCATAACTTAATCTACCTAATTCAATTATAGCATTTACATTATATTGAGCTATTTTTCGTAACACAAGTATTAATTGCGTAGCGATGTCTGTATTAGTGACATTGTTAATTATTTCTACTATAATATAGATGACCTCTGAATTATGTTTAGCAACATCATTTAATGAATAAATAGCTAGCTTAACAACATTTACATTTTGTGTACTTTCAATAATCAAGCCTAAAGCAATAATAGCCTCTGGATTAAATTTAGCAATACCTGCTAAAGTATATACACAATGTTTGCAAACTTTTTGATTTTGTGAGTTTTCTGCTAAATCTTGCAAAGTGTTGATAGCTATTAAATTTTCTATTTCTAATTGGCTTAAAGCATGTGCTGCAAGCCATAGGTTTTCTTCATTTTTAGATTTTTGAATGAATTCTACTAAAAATTTTATATATATCTGTCTATTTCTATCTATTTTACCTAAGTTCCATACAAACATTAAATAATTATACTCATCTTTAGTCTTCTCTATTAACTGATTTAAAATTGGTTTGATAATTTGATTTTTTTGATTAATTTTAATTAACTCTTTTAGTGCTAATAATATAATATTTTCGTCTTGACAATTTTCAATTAAATTAACTAAAGCTTGAGTTATCTTTTGTTGATTGGTTTGTATTATTAAATTTCTTGCTTCTAAAGGAATTGGATTAAGATGTTTATAAGCTTCAGTAACACTAAACTTTACTAATTGTTCTACTATACTATCGCTCCACTGGAAAGTTTTAAATTCAGCAATTGCAGCAACAGCTAAAAAGAAAGCTTGATATTTATAAAAACCTCCACATTTGTCTTCAAATTCGCATAAGCTTGAGAGAAACTCTGCTTTTTTAGCCTCTGCAATATTATCTCTTCCGAGCCATAATAGAACTACTTCTTTCCATTGATGCTCAAAAATTCGATAAGTGCCTTGTTCTGGATTATGCGGAACATGATTAAGAAAATAACGCCAATCATCAATTGCTAAAGCTGCAAAATATTCTTGAAAGTTAGAATGGTAGAATACAAAAACAGGCTCATCGGTTTGTGCATCTCTGTCTACTTGATGTAACCAAATAACATCACGAGCTAACTCAAATAGGTTGTCGCCCATTTTTTGACGTGCTACACTTTCTCTAAATCTAAATTTAGTCTCGCTATTGATTCCTACAAGTGCTAAATTACCCAAAGCTTTATGTAATTTATTTTGAGTTTCCCTATCTATGGGATAAAGATGTTGCTTCCACTCTTGAAGATACAAAATAAACTGTTTATATAAAGCAGCTTTAGTTTCTGGAAAACTTGCTTTATTAACATCGAAAGTTTGGCATAGTAGTGATAAGCGAAGAGGATTTTGCACCAAGTCACGGATTCTTTCTCTTCCTGGTTCTTGCAATCTAGCTTTTAGTAAATCGCCTTTTTGTTTATCATTGGCACCATCAAACCAGTTCTGGATAAATTTATCAACTTGCTCTGATTCAAAATTCTGGGCTTTGAATGTATCAAATCCATTAATTCCGTTATTAACGCTTGCATCCCAAATGTTATTGCGACAGGTTAATACTACTCTTACCTGATTTAACCAATCTTTTAATTGATATTCAATCGAATGTAAAGGTGTAGAATTTTGCATTTCATCTACACCATCCAATAATAGCCACACACCACCTTGACGAAAGCGCTTGATAAATTTCTTTTCTATTTCCGACGTAATATCAAATTCAGGGTAGCTTACTCCTATAGCTTCACAAAGCCACTGCTTAAGAAGGTACTCGTGTAAGTTTTGCCCTTCTAAGTTAGACAAAGATATAAATACAAATAAATTTTCTGTGTTTTTTTGAATATAAGACGCAATTTTACTTAATAAAGTAGTTTTTCCTGCTCCTGCTTCTCCAATAATTGCAGTATGCCTATTTTCACTACCTTGGCTGTCCTCTACAAAACGTCGAAGAAATTCGTCATGCTGATAGATATTGACAATTACTTCCGGCTCTAGTTGATTTAACTGCTTTGCTTCTATATATCCTGTGCGACGTTGTTGGTGTTGTCGTTCTACTAAACCTAGAGGCACATATATATTTAATTCAAACCCCATCTCAGTTGCTTTGCTTCTGAGTCTTTGAGTTTCTTGCTGTTTTTTCAGCATTTTGCTACAAACTAGGCGCCAGTCAATATCGTTGTTTTGCCGTGGTTGTAAATTTACTACTGCTTGGTTCCATTCATCAGGAGAAATAACATCTTCCGGTCTTAAACCAAATACTCCTGTTATCCAAGTAACATAATCAGGTTCTACAGGGTTTCCCGCTATGAAACGCTTGTATGTACTTAAAGATACACCAGCGCGCTCTGCTATGTAATCTTGTGTCCAAACCTTTTTATTTGATTCTTGAGTCTCTTGTTTCTCTAGTTCAGCTATTTTTTGTTTAATTTTCTTAATTCCTTCCAAAGTTGCTGCAACACCACGAGGTTTAGTGGATTGATTAGGTTTAGCCATTGTTGAGGGGATTGTTTATTAACGACTAAACACAGCATAGCCAACTTTTCGTTACTTAAAAAGTTCAGTTCATTTAGCACTGAGCTGAACCGAACTGCTCTGGAAAAGTACTGGCTAACTAAATATTCTGTGGTTATTCATTTCGACGTACCTATATGAAAACTAAGCTTCTCCCTCACTATCACGGCAAACCCTCCTGGGAAAATAGTATTGGATATCTTGTAGATAATCGCGGTGTTCGTCTTCCAGGTGTAACGAGCATTTTGCAAGCTACCAAATCTCCATTACAAAAGGCGCAATTAACTCGCTGGCGTGAAAAAGTTGGTTCTGTTGAAGCTAACCGAATTATACAAGCATCCAAAAAACGCGGAACTATTATCCACGAACTTGTTTCAAAGCACCTTCTGGGTCAGCCTTATTCCTGCCCTGATTTAGTTAGACCTTATTGGGACAACTTGCTGCCGATACTAGACAATATCGATAATATTAGGCTGGTTGAAGGAAACTTGTTTCACTATTATTTAGGATATGCTGGTAGGGTTGATTGCGTTGCCAACTATCTTGGTATACCCTGCGTGATTGAGTTTAAGTCAGCGGAACGTCTGAAGCCATTGTACGATGAGCCTTTACAATTAGCTGCTTACTGCGGCGCCGTTAATCGTCAATATGGTTTGAAATTAAAGAACGCGCTGGTGATTGTTACTACTCCGGATGAAGCTAGCGTAACTTGGTATGAACCACAGCAAGTTACGAGTAACTGGCATTTATGGAAGCAGAAAGTGAGTGATTTTTGGGCAAACAACAATGCTTCGTGTGTGGCTGCGTCTTAAATTAGGTATGCTTATTGTGTGATTTGGGGCAGTCGCAGTAACAAGTGGCGCCTGCACCAGCCATTAAAATGTTCTAGGCACGTATAGTAGTTCGTTGAGGAGTTGTGAAAAATAACTAGATGTAGAGACGCGAAATTTACCTTCGGTACACTCCGTGAACGCGTCTCTACAATGTGCGATTTCATCGCCATCGTGAAAAGCGAATACAAAATTAGGATAATTGGGATGTTCAAGGACTCTGTGCGAACCTGTTTGACGTTTAATGCTCCAACCATTACGTAAAAGTGATGCTAATACTCGGCTAGCTTTGGTAGATGACCACTAACTCATGCTGCTATACCTATGCCGCAATAAAGGAAACGCTCATTAAATCTGGCGTTACTTCGCCGTGTTCTAATCTATCTGCGACGACGTGCAAAGCTAAAGCTTGGACTTTTGCTATTGCTTCATCGCGCGTTTGTCCGTATATACTAAGAACGGTTTAGAAATGTCATTCTGAGCGTAGCGAAGAATCTCTAAGATGCTTCACTGCACTGCGTTTCGTTCAGCATGACAAAGTTTATATTTAACCCGTTTGCAGTATACCAGCACACCAGGTAGTTCCATTACCTCCGCTATCCAGCGTCCATCTTCTTCACGTTCTATTTCTATTGTGAAATTCATGCTTACCTCAACAGTGTTTGTAAAGAATTTTGGCTGGTTTAAATAGCGATGCTAATTTAAAGCTTTTCCCGGATAAATTTGTTTAGAACTTTTGGAAATGTAAATTAACCCTAAGTCTTGTAAACGTCTTGTTAAATTAGAAATTGTCACTCCTAGCTCATCTCTAATAGCATAAAGATGGCGCCAGTTTGTTAAGTCGCGTCCTCGTTGTACTTCTCCTATTTTAAATTTAGGCATTAACAGACATGCTGCGAAATGTTGAGCTTGCCATTCTATACCTTCTTGAGCATTTATATTACGACACAAAAATGGCTCGGTAATTATTTCTCTACCATCTTGCTTCATTTCTTCAACCTGCTGTACTGCATTTTGGTCAATGTGAAGCTCCCAATGTCCGATTTCGTGAGCAGTACAAGATTCTTCAAACCCACGAGGAAACTCTAAGCTATTTTCATTTAGTACAATCATGCGGTCTATAGGTAAAATCATAGCGGCGATTGCACCTTGTTCGTCAGGTGGAATTTTTCCGCAGTCCATATCTAGACCCAGCGCTTCTGCTAAATGACCTGCATCAAGTGGAAATTTGAGAGGTCGCTTACGTTTAGCTTGTACACGCATGAGAACATCTGTTGCTCTACGTTCTATTTCTTCTTTGGGTAGAAATTTGTATGGTTTGATAACCTTCAAGTCAACTTCTCCTCACAATCTTGATTCGTTTGTTGTAGCAATTTTTGAGCAAATTCTGGCTCATCACGCATTCTTCGTAACAATGCGGGCATTTGTTTATACTTTTTAACCAGCTCTTCAAACACTTTGGTTTCATCCGGCGAAATTCTGCCTGCAAGTCGTCGTAATTCGTCCTTGCGGTCAGTCAAGTCAAGGTGATGAGCTAATAAATCAATAACGTCTTCACTAGGAGGATAGCCTGCATGGTCATTTTCTAGCTTCGACAAATAGGTATAATCAACTTTAATCAGTTTCGCAAGTTCGCGCTGACTGTACTCCTTCTGCTTGCGTGCAGTACGAATCAATTTACCAAAAGTCTCGCTCACGGCTTTCTCCGTTAAATTTTAAGATTCATTACCTACCTTGACTTTATCTTGACATTCAGCGAAACTAAAGTTGACTAAATTGGTCAACTTGAACAATATGAACACTATAATACATTTAAGCATTTATTGCCAATGATGGAACCAGGGAGTGAAAGAAGTGGGGAAAATTTGGAATTCTGCTAGCTATAACTTGTTGCAACTGCATTCTCCACCAGTTGGATTAGAACATTTGCACTGCGATATGAAGAGAGGTTTTAGTAAAGCGCGAAACAAAGAACCTCAAGTAGCAAAGCTTTTAAAAGAGGATAATACGTACCAAAGAATAGGACTGCTAGCCCAAAGAGGGGTTTATGAATTTCATAAGGATATATCGCTATTAGGCGCCAGTAATGGTGTAAGTCTTTTAGCAGAAGCTTTGGAACTTAGCAAAGAGTCAGATGTAGTTCAACAACGTGTTTTGACTATTCTTAAAAATTATTACGAGAATCCAATTTTAGTAGGTAAACAGATTGTTAAGCTGAGTCACGGAAATGAGGACTTTCCAGAACCAATTTTGATTAAAGTAGGGAATTACTCGTTTAATTTATACGCAGCAATTGATTGTATTTTTAAAGAGCTTGATGGAACGCTACATATTTTAGATTTCAAAACGGGTAAGTCAGACTTTGATAGACGACAAGCTTACATATATTTGTTAGCTGCTAGTTATTTATACCCAGACAGTAAACCAATAGCTTCGTTCTACAACTTGGAAACTAACACATGGTCAAAAAAGATTTCAGCTTCAGCAGAGATATTGGAAGTTTATAAGTATAATTTGATGCAAGTGTCTAAAAAGCATCAAGAAAGTTTGTCTCTTTATCGAAATAACCCTGATAAGTTTAGTCAAATATATCCTGCCAACCCTGGTACTTCTTGCCGTTACTGTCCTTTCACTTCAATTTGTAATTTTGCATTTATCTCAGAGGTCAAATGAATACTACCAAAGTTCAAACACAAAAAGACTCTATAGCTTCATCACCAATATTTGTATCTGAAATTTTTCCATTAACAACTTTGCAATACAATATTTATTGCTTTCGCTTATCACCAGAAGTTGATAGAGAAGTTGGAAATCGTATCAGTTGGCGTTTTAGTCAGCAATTCCCTGATATAGTAGTTATTTGGCACAATAGATTTTTCTGGGTATTAGGTAAAATCAATCAATCTATGCCAAATGCGGAAGAATGGAAAAATGCATTAAAATCTATTGAACTTAAATTAAAACAAGATATTGGAGAGCGTGAGCATATTATTCAATCGGTACGTCAACCAAACGTAACACCAGAAATATTAGCAGAGTTAGCGGTAAGGGCATTAAAAATAACTCGTCCATTTTCATCTCTAGTTTTAAATCCAAATGAACAAGTACAGGTGAAACGAGAAGTCGATTTTTGGGCGGAGACAGTAGAAATTAAAGGTAATATTCGTCCTGCATTAAGTTTTACAACTCACAGTACCTTTAATTACAAAGGGGACTTGGCTGACTTTTTCTCAAATCATCCTTTTCGTCAAAACCCAGAAAAATTATTAGTTGGTTTAAAAGTTCGAGATATTGAGCGTAATAGTTATGCAACAATAGTGGAAATATCTGGAACTATTGATGAACTTGCAGATAAATTAATAGAAGAAGCTACAGGCGCCATTAGTAAACAAGCTTTAATAGAAGCGCTTGCAGACAACCCAGACCAACCTGTTGTTTCAGTACGTTTTGGAAAAGATAAAAGACTATTCCAGTATGCTATGAAAGCTTTACGTCCATGTGTAACACCAGAAACAGCCAACCGTTTCGATGTTAACTATGGTGAGTTACTGAAAGCAAGTAAAATATCATACATCGAAAGGAAAAAACTATTACTTGGATATAAGGAGGAGGCAAATAAAGTTCTTGCATCTTATGGGTTTCAAGTAGAAAGTAGTATCAATAGCAAGCAGTATCCACAATTATTTATTTCGCCAAAAGTTAATTTAAAAGATGTAAAACTTTTGTTCGGTGGCAATGTTATAAATGAGCAAGGAAAAATATTACTAGGTTTATCAAAAGGAGGCGTTTATCGGCGCCATAAAAAGTATGAAGATAAATCAGTGCCAATTCATGTTGCAGCTTTAAAACTATTTGATAGCGAGATAGGCTTGATAAAAGACGTTAGAAAACGCTTACAAGATTATGGTTTCTCTATTCTGTTTCCGGAAGAAAGTAGAAAAGCTGTATCTATTGCTGGTTTATCAGGAACCGAAGTACGCGCGAAAGTCGAAGATGCAGTTGATGAGTTAATGGAAAATGAACCAGATATTGTTTTGGTCTTTTTACCTACGAGCGACCGTAAAGCCGAAGAACAAGATAGTTTATATACTTGGATTTACTCGCGCTTACTACGACGTGGTATAGCTAGCCAGGTAATCTATGAAGACACATTACAAAATGTACAAGCGAGCTATCTGCTAAATCAGGTAATTCCTGGAATTTTAGCAAAGTTGGGAAATCTTCCTTTTGTTTTAGCTGAACCTCTAGCAATTGCGGATTATTTTATCGGTTTGGACATTTCTAGAAATTCCAAGAAACGAGTAACTGGAAGTGTTAATGCCTGTGCTAGCGTTCGTCTATATGGAAATAGAGGGGATTTCGAGGGCTACCGTATTGAAAGTGATACAATTGAAGGTGAAGAAATTCCTCAACGTATCCTCGAAAACTTCTTCCCAAAATCACAGTTGAAGGGAAAAACCGTTTTGATTTACCGTGATGGGCGTTTTTGCGGGGACGAAGTTAAACACTTACTAGCTAGAGCAGATGCCATTGGCGCCAAGTTCATTTTAGTTGAGTGTGCAAAATCAGGTATTCCAAGACTTTACAACTCGCTTAACACCAATATCACTGCACCAACACAAGGATTAGCACTACGTCTCTCACCAAGAGAAGCGATTATTATAACGACTAGTGTGTTAGAAAAAATGGGTTCACCATTACCACTACGCCTCAAAATTCATCCTGGTGGGCATCAAGTCTCAATTGAGGACTTAATAGATGCGACTTTAAAGTTGACTCTACTACATCATGGTTCTCTCAAATCGCCACGTTTACCCATACCCTTATTTGGTTCTGACAGAATAGCTTACCGTCGTTTGCAAGGTATTTATCCTGGCGCCTCAGAAGGAGATAGGCAATTTTGGCTTTAAATAAAAGTAAAGTAAAAAACATAAAGGAGGTTCTTCAGTACTTGCAGGCTGAAGAATACGCCAAAATTCAGAAATTAGGCTTTTGGAGTCAAGAGAATCCTGTGATGCCTTGGGTTTTTCGGCGGGGTAAGCGTAATACTCAAGCTAATTTATATTCTCCGGCGCCTGTTACAAATCTACCTGCTTGTGTAAGTAGAGATTGTAATTGCAGTGACTTTGAAAGTTATGAACAGGCACAAGTTGTACTGAAAGCATTTCCTGGCGACCCGTTTGATTTAGATAGGGACAATGATGGTAAAGCCTGCGAAAGTCTACGCCGTTGATGGATGTATAGATGTAGAGACGCGATTAATCGCGTCTCTACAAAGGATAACAATTTGATAAAAGGTTTCCAAAACATTTTGTGGGATAGGCTTTCTCTTGCCTTGTCCTGAGTTTAAGGCGGGCAGGGATGCCCTCTCCACAAGAGAACTTATATATATTGTGCATGAATAGGAATAAACAACTCAGCTTGATATTTGATAGCGATGATAATCAATATCGGATTGGCACTATACAAACGGCGCCTAAACAAAAAGACAGCACCCATGTACAACGGCGCCAGCAGCAGAGAGCAATTAGCGAAGCGATGATTAAAATTGCTTTGTTGTATGGGCAAAAGCAGTATCGGTACGGCGCCCAGCTTTTCACTCTTAATGACCGCAACTTGGATAATTCACCTTATTCCCAATATAAGGATACTTTGAGAGGTTTAAGGGTTGTGTGTTTATCTGGGCTTCCCAATCCTCAGATATTGACAGTTTATTGGGACAAAGAAATTAAAAACCGAGTAAGGAAATAACGTACATGCAAGGTGAGTATCCCTCACCGAAATCAACCAAGTTAACAACAAAACCACAATGCTTAACAAATTACTTCAGACGGCTTTAATCTTACCTTTCACTGTTGCTGCATTCATTCCTCCTACTTATGCCCAATACACAGGAGGTAATACCACTCTTACAGAACCAACTCGTATTCGGGCGCCAAAATACGCTACACAACGCAGCACTAAGCAAAATCCTAACTGCGAATGTCCGTATGACAGAGCTTACAAAGGCAGTATCTGCGGTGGAAGGTCTGCTTATGTAAGACCTGGTGATCATGAACCACGTTGCTATGTGGGTGAAAGAACTGCAAGAGAACTTTGGTGGAATAATCCGAACAATCAATTTATTGACCAAAATCGCCAAGGACAATAATTCGATTTGATTAAATCCTAAATGTAGAGACGCGAAATTTCGCGTCTCTACACCACCAAACCCAATTACAACCAACCCAATTCCTAAAATATCCACATCACTAAAATTATGGTATTAACAAACGGTACAAAGACATCCAATATCCAAGTCAGCAATAAAAGCATCGTCATTCAAAATTTAGAGATAACTAACAAAGACGCTATCGATTACTTGTCACAAATAGCACCTGACGAAAGGCTACAAGCAGTTACTCGAATCTTTGAAGTTGGTACTTACTGCTTACAACGAACCCAAAATTCTCAAGATTTGGAGTTTGTGAAACGCCAAGTACAAGCTTTACTCGCAGAAGTTGCTGCTATTGTTGGTGTTGTGCCTCAAACTGTGGAAGCTGAGTTGATTAAAAAGATTGGCGCCAATGATGGTCAAGTTTTAGCACCTATTCAAGCGCAAGTCAAACTTACCTCAACCGTGATTAAAAGTCAACTTGATGATGTTAAAAATATGATTGCGCGCGATATTGACCCTTCCAAAGAATCTTCGGTAATAGGTAGTGCAATTAAACAAATCAAAAATTTGCTTGACCCTTGCCGTAAAGATTCCATCCAAGGAATGTTGTCTGCTGCTATTTTAGATGTGACTTCAGAAAACGGCGCCTTAGCTAAAGCTGTAAAAAATGTAGTTTCAGAATCAGTAAAACCACTAGCCAACGAAGTTGATAAGCTTGCTAAAGAAATTCGTGGTAATAATGCTGCAACTGAAGCTTTGTTAAATACTACTTTAAAAGGCGCCACCTACGAAGAAGAAGTTGTACAGGAATTACAAGCTTTGTCAAAATTGATGGGCGCCGAAATTAGTTATGTTGCAACCGATAATAAGCCCGGTGATATTATCGTTAAATTTTCAAGCAAATCCTTAACAACAACAGATACTTCAATAGTAATCGAAGTCAAAGATGTAGAATCTGATGGTTGGGGACGCAAGCGCATTTCTGAGCATCTTTCTAAAGCAATGAGTCTACGTCAAGCCAATGCAGCAATTTTTCTGTGTCGTAATAGTAACGGTTTAGCCCAAGAAATTGGAGAATGGGGAGAAGGCGCCTGTGGTCAGGGTTTGTGGGTGGCTACAACACATCATTTATTAAATGCCGCCATCCGGTTTTTAGTAATGCAGCAAAAGTTCGAGTTGCAGCGCACATCCCAACAGGGCATTGATACAACCTCTGTAGAAGCTCAAATACAGCGCATTCGTACAACCCTAAAACGCATTACCAACATAAATACTCACATCAATAAGCTGCGCGAAAATAGCAACACAATTGCATCTGAAGTAGATTCCCTCAAACTTGAAATTCGAGATGCACTTGACTGCATAGAAGATTCAATCACCATATAAAACAAAACTCTGTTTAAAACTCTTGTGGAATGGGCATCCTTGCCCGTCCCTTATAAACTTTATTTATAGGCAGGCAGGGATGCCTGCTCCACAAGAATTTGATTATAAAAATGGTCAATTACATGGGATGCTAGATGATTGATTACATTATTTTTGTAAATGTCTGTTAATTCTTCGGTTACTGTCACTGTTCCTGCTACTACTGCAAATCTGGGTGCAGGGTTCGATTGCATCGGCGCCGCTTTAACGTTACACAACCATTTTAAGTTCCAGATGGTTGACGGTGAGACGCAAATTTTTGTTACTGGAAGTGAAGCTGCGCGTGTGGATACTATATATAAGGATAATCTGCTTTATTGCGCGTATGTAAAACTGTATGAACACCTTGGTAAAACACCCCCACCTGTAAAAATGGAGATTGGTTTAGGTGTACCACTTGCGCGTGGTTTGGGAAGCTCTGCAACTGCTATTGTTGGTGGATTGGTTGGCGCCAATATTCTAGCTGGGGAACCTTTAACTCAGTCGCAGGTGATGGACTTGGCAATATCGATGGAGGGACACCCTGATAATGTGGTTCCAGCTTTAATTGGTGGTTGTCGTCTTGCTGCAACTAGTGTTGATGGTTGGGAAATTTGTGATATCCCTTGGCATGAAAGTATTGTCCCTGTTGTAGCTATTCCTGATTTTGAGCTTTCGACGAAAGAAGCGCGACGAGTGTTACCTACCGAAATTAGTCGTGCGGATGCCATTTTTAATATCTCACATCTTGGTTTGTTATTACGCGCGCTCGAAACGGGAAAAACAAACTGGTTACAAGCGTCTCTACAAGATAAATTACATCAGCCTTATCGTTCGTCACTTATTCAAGGGTATGATGCTGTTAATGCTGCGGCTATAAATGCAGGTGCCTGTGGGATGGTAATTAGCGGCGCCGGACCAACTTTACTTGCACTAACTGATACCAGCCATACTATTGATGTTGTGGCAGCTATGGCTACTGCTTGGAAAAATGTTGGTGTTGCTGCACAAGTACGTGCGTTACATATTGATAACGATGGCGCCAAAGTAATTAAACACTAATCTTCCATTGCCCCCCGCTTCCTTTGGGGGGAAAAAGAGGAGTTTTTAGCCCAACATCAGATTGTCTTAACAAAATGATATGTATGCTTTAATACAATCTTACTTTACTATTTTCTCTATTGAGCATTTACTTTAAGATATGCTTGAAAAAGGTTGTGTTGTATGGGTGCTGATGATAGAGTCGAATTTGAGGCAGTGTTTCAGGTAGAATTTTTGGAAGATTTGGAATATTGGATTGGAAATAATCGAAAAATATCGCTTCGTATACTAAAAATGGTAAGGGAAGTCCTGCGAACACCATATGAAGGCATCGGTCAGCCTGAAGCGTTAAAATATGAATATTCTGGATGTTGGTCACGCCGTATAAATTAAGAGCATAGACTAATATATACAGTAAGTGATAACCGAGTTCAATTTCTGAAAGCTCGATATCATTATAAGTAGGTATAATTCAATCCCTTAAAACATTACTTAGAGTTAACTTATGTCAATGAAAGTCACACCAGAAGAAGCTACTATAAATAATTATACTTGTCAAATTGCAGAAAATGCTCTGAACAGTTCTACCATTTGTTTTTTAAGTTCTGCTATTACTTGTTCTAAAGAGTCGCAAGGTGCCGTATGTAGTAAGTCAGCATCACCTTCTTCTGTACTTGACCAGTAATAAGAATGTTTACCTATTGTTAAATTACCTCTCCACTTATATTCGTATTTATTAAACGTGACATAAAAACGTCGTGGCATCATGTCTTGATACCCAATAACAAACTCTCCCCAAACACAAAAACCTGAATAATACTCGTTTTGTTCGTTATTATATTCCCAATCGTTAAAATGAGGGAAAGCAAGTTTAACCTTTTCTACAACTTTTTGAACTTCTGGCTCTGATAATAGCATTTTATTGTCAGCCTTTTGCTAATTTACGATTAAACGGCGCCAATTTGATGATATTTAAAATTAGTTAAAATTACAGAAAAAGCTTTGAATAGTTCTAGCATTTTTGTTTTAAAAATAAATTTTTACCATACAGAAAATCCAAAATACTGCTGGCTTTTCTCGTTCTTATATTCCTAATCAGCAAAATGAGGAAAAGTCGTTTTAACGTGTTCTAAAACTTGTTCAATTTCTGGTTCTGTTAATAGCATTTTGACTTTGTGAACCAATATAGAATACAAATTTATTATACTGTACGCGGATAATGTTTATCTGGATGGTGCGTCACTGTACTTTAATTGTTGTGTGAGCGTGAGGAGTTGTTAGTGCAGTGACGCACCCTACGTCCCTTAACATACTTTTTTACCTTTCACTTTCCAACTCCTACCTACTCAGCACTCAGCACTCAGCACTCATAACTTATATATATATGGAAAAACTTCAGGCTGAAATTGTCGCGCTTCAGATACAGATAGATGCTTTGCGTGAAGAACGCGCGACGCTAACTCCCGTTACATTAAGTGAGAGTGATGACTCACTCCCAAATGTTGTAGAGCTATTACGGCAACAGGCAAGAGATAACCCTCAACTTGCTGCCGAAATAAAGGGTATTGATGACGCTATTGCTGTACTCGAAGCCAAACTTAAACAAAGAAAAGGGCAATTACAGCGACTTCCACCCAAAGTCCAGCGCGCGTTACAAGAGGAGCAACTCGAAATCGCGCGTAACAAAGCTAAGATACATGCCCAGCGTATTAATGATATAGCGGCGGAACTCGCAGCAGAACTTCATGACCTCAAAGCTTGCGCTGATGAACTTAGTCCTCTTTACTGGCAAGTTTATTACAAACCTTTTATTACAGGCTTTAAGACCATTTCTGTCCCATACGTTCGTTCGGACGGTGAGGTGTGGACTATTGTAAATCGAATCGTTTAAATTCAGGTGCCTGGTAGAGACGCGATTAATCGCGTCTCTACAACGTGGGTTTTACAGGTTTTTAAATAATTTATAAGAAAAATCAGGAATCCTTGGGCTGAAGATTGTAAATATATATGAAGAAGTTATAAGTCAGTCTTAACTATTGACGTTACATTTCTTTGTGCATAGAATAGACATGCACCAAAGGCAATAGGTATTTACTACTAATATTCGAGTGTCAAATACCTAAGATTCGATTTTATAAGGATTTATGCCGTTTACAAAAGTAAACATTCCTTAATATAATGTAAACAAGTTGAAACAAAACGATTATCAGTTATGAATAGCTTTGATTTTCCTTGGCTGAGTGCCATGATTGCCTTACCGCTAGTAGCGGCTTCGGCGATTCCCTTTATCCCTGATAAAGATGGCAAAACCGTTCGCTGGTACACTTTAGGAGTTGCGTTTGCTGATTTTGCTTTAATGATTGCTGCCTTCTGGCACAATTACGATTTTCAAAGTTCTGGATATCAGCTTGTTGAGAAGTACGCTTGGGTTCCGCAACTTGGCTTAAATTGGTCACTCGCTGTTGATGGAATTTCGATGCCGCTAGTTTTGTTAACTGGCTTAATAAATACACTCGCTGTTTTCGCGTCTTGGAAGATTACTAACAAGCCGCGATTGTTTTATGCAATGATGCTGTTGATGTACAGCGCTCAAATCGGGGTGTTTACAGCGCAAGATATGTTGCTGTTCTTCTTGATGTGGGAAGTTGAACTCGTTCCTGTATATTTATTGATTTCTATTTGGGGTGGTGCAAAGCGCCGCTACGCTGCTACTAAATTTATTATCTACACAGCTGCTGCTTCTATCTTTATATTGATTGCTGGTTTAGCAATGGCCTTTTATGGTGATACCTTAACCTTCGACATGGTTCAACTTGGTTTGAAGGAATATCCCATCACTTTAGAGTTAGCTCTTTACACTGGTTTCTTAATTGCTTTCGGCGTAAAACTTTCTATCTTCCCTTTCCACACTTGGCTTCCTGATGCACATGGTGAGGCGCCTGCCCCTGGTTCAATGGTTTTAGCTGGTGTGTTGTTAAAAATGGGTGGTTATGCATTAATCCGCTTCAACATGGAAATGCTCCCCAATGCTCACGTTTACTTTGCTCCTATACTCGCAATTCTTGGTGTAGTTAACATTATCTACGGAGCATGTTGCGCCTTTGCTCAAACAAACCTCAAACGTCGTTTGGCTTATTCCTCGGTTGCTCATATGGGCTTCGTGTTAATCGGTATCGCTTCTTATACTGAAGTTGGTATTAGTGGCGCCGTTCTGCAAATGGTATCCCACGGTTTAATCGCAGCAGCATTATTCTTCTTATCTGGTGTAACTTACGAACGTACTCACACCTTGATGATGGACAAAATGGGTGGTATGGGCAAAGTAATGCCTCGTACATTCGCACTGTTCACTGCTGGTTCAATGGCATCGCTTGCATTACCTGGTATGAGTGGTTTTGTCGGAGAGTTGATGGTATTCCTCGGTATCTCCACCAGCGATGTATATAGCTCAAGTTTCAAAATTGTAGTAGTCTTCTTAAGCGCAGTTGGTGTCATCCTAACTCCTATCTACTTGCTCTCAATGTTACGCGAAGTATTCTACGGTAAGCAAAACCCAGAATTACACCTCGACGAATTTGTAGAGGACATCAAACCTCGCGAACTATTTATCACCGCTTGCTTAATACTCCCCATCATCGGTATCGGTTTATATCCTAAAATCGTCACCCAAGCTTACGATGTTAAGACAGTAGAAGTTGCTCAACACGCGCGTGAAGCACTGCCTGTATTTGCCGGACAACAACCCGCTAGCATGTACAGCCAAATATTTACGGCGCCTGTAATTGCTCAAAACGTTGCAGACTAGTTCAAAAGAGAGCGAAAGTGCAACTAAATAGTTTAACCACAGAGGTATGGCATAGTGGGGGTGATTTCCTAATCACCCCCTAAATTTTTGCACACCCACCCCTGCTCGTCGTAATAAGCACTTCAGTGCTTAAATCCTGGCAATTTCCACTCTTGTAAAACCCTAGAAACACTTTCGCGCGTTGCTTCGGCGCCGAAACCCCATGCAAGTAGTGAAAAATAATCTATAACTCCCTTGGCGCCAAAAGTGCCGTTTGATAAATATAGTTGTGTAAAACCTGCATTACCAAGTAGAAAAATTGCAATAACATAGCTGGAGGTATAAAAAACAGCTAAACGATTACGCGAAAGTTTTTCTAGTTTATTGACATTTGTATAAATTACATCTGGGTACACATCAGGAACAGGTTCAAGCAAATCAGTCGTAACTGGATTCTTAATAGCTTTAGACACATCTCCTAAAAATGTTCTTTGATGTGGCGAATTTTGCTTTAAGCTTTGGACATCTTCGATTATTTTTTCTGTTTTCTCTCGAATTTCATCTTGCCACTTATAATAAGACTCTATATCTGTAGGAGAAAGGTTATATAAAATTCTTTGCAGCGTTAATGCTTCTTTTTTCCAATATTTCTCTTCGTCTCTTGCCTCATATGGAACTTGATTCGTTAACTCGCTAAATTCATCTAACTGAGTTTTTGCTACTAAAAAATTATTGAGTTGTGTTTGTACTTTTTGTAGCTCTTCCCTGACTTGACCAGGACTCTCTTGTGAGGGTCTGCCTTTATTTATACTGTCAAGCTGCCAACTTAATTGTTCTAAATACGCAATTTTGTTGTCAGGGTTTTCTTCTTCTACACGTTTACGTAGCTTAGATTCGTATTCTAATAAACTTAACCAACTTTGCTTACTTAAATACCATTTATCCCAAATATCTTGCGCTTTATCCGCAGCTTCTTTTGCCGCAGTTGAGCGCTTATTTTCTAACGCTGTTTCTACCGACATTAAATAAGCTTCAACTTGTTTATAAAAAGAAGTATCTTTCTTAAATTCTTCGTCTGCACGTATTTTACTACGAAGACGGGCTACTTGCACCACTACTTCATCGCGCGCCATCCATTCGCTACGATACATTGAGATAATGATTCCTAAACCCACACCAAGCAAAAGTACTAATAACGGCATTAACCAGTAATCTCTAACTCTGATGCTGATGGGAATAACTAACTCGCTATCTGGAGTAATCACTAGTAAGTTGCCATTATATTCTCCGCTCGGCACATCTTTTAAATCAAACTCGATTGGAGTTAATAATGGTTGGTTGCTGGGTAAAGTAGCAATACTCGAATTGGCTAGGTTAACTTTAATTGATTTTGCAGGAAATACTTGAGTACCGTCAGTACGAGTTAAATCTAGTCTAACAATCTTAGCATCTTTAACGACTTGATTTGACTGTAAGAATAAATTTCGTTCTACTTTTGGACAAAAAAATCGACCTAACCAACACTTTTGCTCCGCTACAGATAGATTTGCAGGTGTAGAGGTAATTTTTGGTTCTGCCTTTACTATAGACGGCGCCAGTAAGTTAGATACTGAAACCACCATTAATACAGCTAGTTTTTTATAATAGTTCATCTGTATACTTGAAAATATGTGCTGTTAGGCACTTAGAACGCGAATGTACAACGTAATGATACTCAATTTTTGTCAAATTGCTAGTAGGCGCCTAGCTTGTGCAATATAAGTGATTATTTTTACCACGACCGACGCAGAGGGCACAGAGGAAAGAGTTGGATTACGTTATAATTAATGACACAGACAATACGTGTAAGTCATAGCGCAAAAAATATTTTAACGGGAGAAAAATAGAATGACACAGTGTTGGGCATTCTTGTACGTGGGTTCATGCGCTTAAACGTACTCGGCAATTTTCACTATTTGACATACTCATTTTTATAATGCCAAACTTAATTTAAGTATAGAAAAAGATTTGGTATTGAAAGTAGCTAAAGATTTATTATTACTAATTAGTTGGAAGTAGCTAAAGCTACCTGACTGCCAATCAAGCTTAAAAAGCTTGTACCAAAATGCTGAATTTCTAAAAAATTTGCCTGCTGTGGTTCTGTTTTATAAATTCTAAATGTCTTCATAATACCCAAGGTCGCAGCACTTTCTAAAGGGCTAACAAAACTCGTATCTCGGTCGAGAAAATGCGCTTGCTTTGCCCAATGAGTCATTTGATTGGCATTCAAAAAATAACAACCTGAGTGAGGATTTAGAGCGCGATGAAAAGTAATTGGTATCCCCATGATTGTACCTTTGAGTTCCGCACGCTCTTGCACATTTTGAAATCGTGCGGTTACTCTTGGAAGTAAATCGCCATCAATATAGGCTTTATCGGTAAGATTATTGATAGAAACTTCATAACGGTTTGGTTGCAGTAGGTTAGTATCACCGGCTTGTTGAGTGAACCAATTTAATTTTACAAAAAACCAAGGGTCATGAATAATTAAATCATCTTCTATAAAACAGTAATAATCATATTTACCTAAACAGTCTCTCAACAGCGCTTGACATTCAAATCCTAATAGCAAAGGCTCGGCTTGAGTCGGATAATGCTGATAAAAATGTGATGGTAAAGATAGTTGTTCGAGTAAATGACAACCTTGAGTAGTACAAATAATAATATCGATTTGGTTATGTTGAGGTTGGTTAGCTGGAAAAGCTAACCTTTGAGCAATATTAATAATAGTTTGTGATTGACCAAATAGCTGATGCAAGTTTGTAATGCTTTCACGCAACGCCTGTACGCGCGGTTGGGGGTTTTTTCTTTGGGAAGCGTGCTTACCTTTGCTATCGGGTCGAAAAAAGTGGGCAATTGTAAGAAGTATCCGCATTGGCTTACTTTAAAACATTTGGACACTGTGTTAGTTAGATTCCTGACTTTTTTTAGAAGTCAGGAATCTCGCAGCTAATTAAAAAAGTTAAAAGATAAAGTCGGTAGCATCAACATTGCTAGCAGTAAAGTTTGCTAAGGTAATCGTATTTGTACCGAACAGCGAACTGGAAATAACCGCGTTTGCACCATTTTGAGTCACCACCAAAGACCCGAAATTGGTTGCAAATGCTGTCAAGTTAATTTTGTCTGCACCGTCTGCAAAACCATTAATGCGGTCGCTTCCAAACCCCGATGCAAAAATAAAGGTATCATTACCGATGCCACCATTCATAATATCGTTTCCTCCACCACCAATTAAAGTATCATTACCACCTGCTCCAGTTAGATTATCAGCACCAGCTCCACCAGCAAGGGTGTCAGCACCAGCACCTCCATTCAGGTTATCAGCACCAGCACCGCCATCGAGATAATCATTACCAGCATCACCAGTTAGGGTATCATTGCCTGCATTACCAAAGATATTATCCTTTCCTGTTGTGCCGTTGAGAGTGTTATCTAAAGCATCTCCTACAATTAAACCAATTGCATCAACTGCAATTGCACCTGTGAGGTCAGCACCAATAAAAATCGCATCTGTGAAATTACCCTTCGACAGGTCAGCGTTAGTTAAATTGGCATTCGTGAAATTTGCACCAATGGCAAGTCCGTTAATAAAGACTCCTTCTGCGTTGGCTTGGGTGAAATTCGCTCCACTTAAATCAGTGTCATCAAATTTGGCGCCAGTGAGGTTAGTAATTGTGCTACCAGAGGGACTAAAATCAGCACCAGTTAGAACGGCATCATCTACAAGGGAACCACTTAAATTCGCACCACGAAACTTGATATTACCTACTTGACCTGGTTCGAGTGGCGCATCGCTTAAAGAAACACCACTGAAATTAGCCAAGTCAAATATAGAATTTTGTAGAGTGATATCTGTAAGTTTTGCTAATCGGAAATCAGCACCTGTTGCATTAACATTGACAAAAAGAGTTGCTTCAAGCTCAGTTTCTTCAAACTTCGCATTTGTAAAATTTGCACCCGTTAAATCCGCAGCTTTTAACTTCGCCTTAAATAAATCGGCGCCAGTAAAGTTCGCTCCTGCAAGGTTTGGTCGCTCCGACTGTTCCCCGCTGAGATTAGCTTCACGTAGAATAGCATTGGTAAGATTGGCGTTTGACAAGTTGATGAATTTTGTATCGATTAATGATAGATTGGCTTGTCTGAGGTTTGCCCCACTAAGATTCACATTCTCTAATGTCGCCTTGAACAAATTAGCTGGTGATGGGAAGTTGTTATTAGGAGCAAAAATTGCATTAGATGCATTAACATTGAACCATTTAGATTCCTCAAAATTAGTACCTCTTAACCCTGTACCAACAAATTGGACATTTGTAAGAGTGGATTTGAAAAAATTTGAGCCATTCAGGTTTTGACCGTTAAAATTATTTCCAACCAGAACTTGATTGCTAAAGTCTTGAGCTACCATTGTATAAAATCCTCTAAATTATTTCAATCTGTTAAATCTTAAGTTTGGTATAGCTTAAAGCGAAACCAACATAAGTTACTAAGCCGTTTTTTTGATTTCTAACGGTTGTTTTGTAGTTGCTTCTTTGAGTTGTTCCTGAAGCCAAGTTGTAAATAGTTCATTCAATAATTTTTGTTTCATTGGTTCGTCTAATTTAGCGGGTAAAAGCTTTTCCAAGCGGACAATTATCCACCATTCACCGACGCGCGTTGGGGGTGATAAGTGACCTGGTTGATTGATAGTGAGAATTTGGGCTAATTTTGGATGGGGTGATGAAAGAGGAACTGGACCAATTAAACCACCTGTAGAAGTTTCTGTACCTTCGGAATATTGCCTTGCTAATTCCGCAAAAGGTTGTTCGTCTTCTAAAAGACGAAAGTAAATTTCGCGCGCTAAATCTGCATCTCGAACGCGAATCAGAGAGTAGATAACCTGGTCAAGTTGTTGTTTGAGTTTCAGGAAGTAGGATTCTAAACGACTACCCCAAGTCGCTTGTTGAAATTTTTCAATTCTTAGCTTTCGAGTCGCTAATTCTAGAAATTGTGCTTCGGTTAATCCTTGTTGTTGTAACCAAGTTTGGCGTTCAAATTCTGATGTTAATTGATTTTGTTGGCAAAATTCTTTGTGACACTTTGCTTCTTCTTCAGGAGTACAACTAAAGGGTGCGATTGCCTCTTCAATTACTAGTTCTTGTTTAAGTTTAGGCAGCATTTGATACTGACTTAACAAAGGCACTATTTCTTCGGCTGTCACTTTACGATTATTGATCTGTAGGACTTCTGTTGATAGCTGAGTGATTTTTTCTGAGTCCTGAGACTTATTATTCACTGAATCATTTGTACTTAATAATACTTTTAAAGTATTCTTGATTTCGCTACTTGGGAATATTAATTTCCTATCGTCTTCTTGATGTTGTATCCAGTGCAGGTGTTTGGGTAATAGAAGTGACAAATTATAGTATTTTTCTACTGTTTCCCTGGCTTTGGCGCGAATGGGCGCCATTTTATCGGGATGATTGAGTGCTTCCTCAATGCGCTCGCAAATTTCTTGGGGTGAGAAAAAGTCAGCTAACAAACCATTAACCCCATCTTGAATGACTTCCATCACAGGAGCAGTTCGAGAACCTACTACCAAACAACCTGTACACAGTGATTCCAGTAATGACCAGGATAAAACAAACGGACGGGTTAAGTAAACATGAGCCGAAGATGCTTGAAGAACTTGCAAATATTCTTCGTAAGGCAGCCAACCTGTAAAGTGAATTCGGCTTTGGTCTATGGTAAATTGATTCAGCATCAAATCTTTATACGTTTGATCATCAGGCAGCTTTTTACCATAGGCTACTCGATTTTCCCCTACAACCACTACATGACAATTTGGTCTTCGCTGCTGAAGTAAGGAAACTGCTTCCATAAATTGCGGGAAACCTCGATAAGGTTCCATGCCTCTAGTTGCATAAGTAACAATTTCATCAACATGGGAAAGGTCAAGGTTTTTACTTGCTAGTACTAACTTTGCCCCTGGTTTAGGACGGAAAAAGTCAGTATCAATCCCATCATGCAAAACATTAATTTTACCTTGATATTCGGAAGGAAACTGCTGACGTTGCCAATAGGTAGGAGAAAGACCGCGATTGCAGCTATATAAATCTTGCAAAATCGGCGCATTTTTGATGCGAATTCGGGCTTCATCATCAGCAGTTAGCGATTCATTGGGGTCAAAATCAGCATCGGAACCATGAGCGTGATAAAACCACTCGAAATAACACAGCAATTTCGCTTGAGGAAAAATATCTTTAATAAATAGCGTTGGACCCCAACCCGAATGACCATAAACTACATCAGGTACAAATCCCTTAGCCTTTAGCTGTTCTGCCATGCGAAACACAGCCTGACCCTGAAGGACTGCATTTTCCAGAGGTCTAACATAGTGATGAGTTTCCGGTCGTGCTTCCCGTTTCGCTTTATAAAAAATCTTGTTAACCCCAGGTAAGCTTCCTTCGCGACGAGTCGTACCGAAAAAAACTTCGTTGCTTTTATTCTTGGCTAAAGCTGCGGCTACATGACGAAATTGAGCTGGGAAATTGGGGTGGAGAAATAAAATACGCATGGCTGTTTTCAAACTAGACATCTCCAAAATGCAAAGTTTTTTCTCCTGCCCTTCCATTTGGCAAAAACAGGAGATTAAAATAATGTAGTTCCGAAGAGTAGCTAAAGCGAATTCTGACGACGCTGCTACCCTCCGGTCAGTGTGGTAATCTATCAGGTTTGTACTAGGTTTTTACCAAGTACAACCCTGTAGTTGCCCACTTTTTAAGCAAGAAAATCTGACTCTGTAATCTGTACACCAATCACAGTTGCTAAGATTTCGCTAGTTTCTGTCAGTGTAATTACAGAATTATTGCCGCTAGCACCAATTGTCACGAGACCAAAGTCGAAGTCAATGAAGTCTTGACCTTTGACGAAGCCTTGGATTCTGTCACCTAAAGGAGCGGGTACTGGTGGTTCACCTGGGTCTGCTGGCTCAAATCCTGTATCTTCTAATACAAAAATGTCAAAACCAGCGCCGCCAATAAGTGTGTCGCCCGCAATTTGACCTTCAGCGTCTGCACCACCAGAGAGGGTATCATTTCCTTGCCCACCTACGATGCTATCTGCACCAGAACCGCCATTGAGGAAGTCATCGCCAATTCCACCAAGGATGGTGTCATTACCAGAGAGACTCACTTCTCCACTGTCGCCAGTGATGGTGTCATTGCCATCGAGTCCACTTAGGAAGTCGGCGCCTTCGCCACCATCAATCAAGTCACCTTCAGTACCACCAGTGATGTTTTCAGTACCAGCACCACCTAAGAGAGTGCTTGCACCTGCGCCACCATTAAGAACGTCATCACCGTCACCACCGTCGAGGTAGTCGATACCATCTCCACCTAAAAGGGTGTCGTTTCCGGCGTAGCCATAGAGGGTGTCATCACCAATACCACCATCAAGGATGTCACCAGCGCCACCAATTGTATCGTCACCTTCTCCGTAAAGGGTATCGTTACCTGCTCCACCAAATACGGAGTCAGCACCACCGATAATTGAGTCGTCTTTTGTGCCATCGCCATACAGCGCGTCATCAGAGGAGCTACCAACTACGGTGTCATTTCCAGCACCACCTAGAGCAGTATCTTCAAAGCCACCATAAACCCAGTCAGCGCCAGCACCACCATCAAGGAAGTCTTTGCTGAGATCATCTGTTGTCGCGTTAGTACTACCAATTAAGGTGTCGGCGCCATTCTCACCATACAGTGAGTCCTCGCCTTCATCCCCAAATAGTCTATCGTTACCGTTTCCACCAAACAAAGTGTCCTTATCGAGTCCTCCTCGAATTAGGTCAGCACCACCATTGCCGAAAAGTTCATCTTCACCGGCAAAGCCTCTGATAGTATCGGCTTGATTGCCACCCTGAATAGTATCTTTGTCTGGGGTTCCATTAAATACTGGCATAATCTAGAATTCCTATTTCAGATTTGTTACTCAAACTGTGCATCTGCACAATACGAAGTCTGTTGGATTTCTCACTATCTTCTCCCCCCCTCAAACTTGAGAGAGGGGCGCCAAAGACATAGTGAGAAGATATGAAAAGCTTTCAGTAATGTTACTAACAACAGTTAAAATTTTAGTATTCATTTCAATTTATCCCTTGAGTAGAAGACCTGAATTTTATGATTAGACTGTCATCTAAAATCTGGGAGTAGAGGCGTAGCACTGCTACGTCCCTACATTTTTTGATGTTTGTTTAAAAGACAACAATGTCATTTCTGGTAATCGCCGGATTTCCAGACAACCGAGCGATTTCCACCTGAGAAGTACTACCTGTACCATCTACATCGAAGTACAATACACCAATGTTTGCATCATAGATAAATCGATCCGAAGCATCATTAGCTAGTGAACCAACAAAGAACCTGCTTGCTGGAAGGACACCAGCTACTAATCCACCACCAAAACCAGCGGCAGAAACCCGGATAGTGTCGTCAACAATAGAAAAGTCAGTTATCTCATCAATACCTTCACTAGAAGCATTGAATGTAAAGCTGTCAGTACCAATACCACCAGTCAAGGTGTCGTTACCAGCACTACCAATTATAGTATCATTACCGTCTCCACCAAAAAGAATATCATTATCATCTCCACCATTAAGAATATCATTACCTGTTCCTCCGTCAAGAGAGTCGTTACCCAAATCTCCTTGGAGAGTGTCATTGTCCGCTCCACCAGTTAAGGTGTCATTACCAGTAGAACCATTTAGAAAATCAAAACCTGCGTCGCCATTGATTAAGTCACTGCCATCTCCGCCCAAAAGAGAATCATTACCAATTCCACCAATTACTGTGTCATCGCCAAAGGAACCATCAGCTGTGTCGTTACCAGCACCTCCATTGAGCGAGTCATTACCGCCTTCAGTGTCAATAATATTACCCTGAGCATCTAGAAGTGCCCCACCCAGTGAATCGTTTCCACCACCACCTAGAAGTGTATCCTCACCTTCCTGACCAAAGAGTGTATCATTATCTGCTCCACCATCAAGAAAGTCGTTACCATTGTCACCATTAAGAAAATCTGTACCACCGCGACCGAAAATACGATCATTTCCATCCTCACCAAAGAGTTGGTCACTACCTCCTCCACCATCAATAGAATCTTCACCATCATTACCAAAAACAGTGTCGTTTCCTGTATTACCTAAGAGCGTATCATTTCCATCGTCACCAAAAATTTGGTCATTACCACCTAGAGCATCTATAAAATCATCACCACTAGTTCCGAAGAGAATATCATTACCTGGGGTTGCCATATCTACTAACCTCTTTACCTACTAAATTGTTTAGATTTATTTGGTTGTCAAATCTGCTGGAACACATGTCTCTTCTGATCGCGCCCATTCTAATACCTGCGATCCCACACCACTTAATTACTCTTGAACAAGAACCAAGCTTGTCAGCAAATGCTGTGGCTAACTTAAGCCATGTGGCAGTTCACGTCTTCAACGAATCGAAGAGCAAAACTTTGCTTAACATACTTTGTAATGAAATACTTGCCATTTTGGCAGAAGTTATGATAGCCTAAAGTCATGATGAAAAAGTACAAAGTTATGACTCATCGCTACAAAATATCAAGTCAACTTAGATACCAGTTAAGTCAAACTCGATAAAACCAGAATCCGCGAGCATTATGTCATGCTTTAACTTAGCAGATACGCAACCTCCCTAGCAGTTCATCCTGCGTGCGCTGTACCCGCTACAGTATAGCATAAGTGTTTTTTCTTACAAGTCTTTCCAAGACCTTTATAGTTAATATAGTTAACAGGCACCGAGTTATTTCAAGAGTTAAGAGTAAATCAATTAAATAAATGCCCCCAAATCAACATGTAGGATAGGCATCTCGCCTGTCCGTGGGATGTGCTAGGACATGCGAGATGCCTATCCTAGGAGGTAACTTATTTATTAGACTACTCTAATATTTTACTATCTGTGCATAAAGGTCGAAGGTCGGTCAAAATCTCTCTAGCAAAGTTAAGTTGAGAAAGACTGTAAGTAAAATTGATAGGAGAATTCAGAAAAATCTATTTTTATAACCACTAGAAATATAGTTGCTTGACTATGACTTGTCAATACGAGAAAGATGAGAAAATTCTCATAAATGCAAATTTTACTTAAGCTAAAGATGTATATTTCTACTCTTTATCCATAGAAGGGCAGAGAACGGAAGTAGGAAGCAGGACGACAGAATTATTACTAAGTATACAAGCATTACCCAATCGGTCTAAGCCAACGTTGTCTATTTCCGAGTCTACAAATGGCGCCTCACCTCTTCAAACGTTTTTTTCACACATTGGCTTGAAGAAAAATTAAGTAGTATCAACTGAATCAAGTGCGGTATTTGACCCCTCACCCTGATATTTAATTATAGAGTATGTGTTTTAAACTACATAAAATGTATAATTTATTGCATTATAAGTATATTCTATTGTAACAATTGAAGATTAGCTTCGATTAAATCATACTTTGGATAGATAGGTGCAATCGAACCAATCATACTTTAGATAGATAGACGCGACCGGACTTTGGATTGTTTGATTAAGATTTAGTGATACCAGGCACAAATTCGATAAAAATAGTAATCTTCGAGCATACAGACCCCAAATATAAAATTAAGGTTAAAAATCCTATTGGAAATTGGATATGTCTGTTGCCATAGATTCTTTTGCTAAGTTTATTGTCAAACTTGAAGGATTTGACAAGTTACCAAATGAAGTCGTTACTAATTTATTAGAAAATATTCATCCTACTCGTTATCGTGTAGGTCAAAGAATTTTAGGAAAAGAAAAAGTACCTTCGCGCGTCGTAATTATTTATGAGGGGAGAGTACGCTTATTGTCATATGACCCTCGTACACAAGTACCAACAACTTTAAAATTTCTCGAATCTGGAGATGTTTTAGGTGAAATTGGTATTCTGCGAGAGTTAGGATGTGAAATTGCAATCGCGTCGAGTGAAGTCACATGTTTAACATTCGATGCTGGGCAGTACTTACATTTACTTTCCAGATATCCAGCTTTTGCCCAAGCGCGTAAAAGTCGCTGCCACTTGTTGGAAATATTCGATGTCCTGGGAATGCAAAAGCAAATCCAAGCGAATGCTGCGATTAATCTCAAAGAATTGGCTCAAAATGCTTTATCATCAGCCCAAGTATATTATCTTTCACCGAGAACAACCCAAGTTATTCAGTTAGAGAAAGAATTAGATTCAGAAAGAATCTGGTTTGTCAGTGGTGGGGGAAAGATAAGAAACTTTTCTCTTGGTTCGAGTTTGGAATTGCGTAATAGTACAGGTAAATTAGAGATTATCGACAATAGTCCCGCGCGTTTGATTGGTTTACGCGCGTTTGATTTGTTACAGCTAGACATAAGTCAGCAACAGCTAGAAGAGAATGGAGTTGGAGATTTAGATCAAATCGAGTTCCCCTATGCAGAAAAGGAAGAGGTAAAAGCAGCTAGTACCGTATCCAGAAGAGAGAAAAGAAAATACCCATTTTTTCAGGGAAAAGGACAATTAAATTCGGCAGTGGCCTGTTTTCAAATGGTATCCAAACATTTGCAAATGCCGTTTCGTCGGGAAATTGTCAATCGCATATTGACTGAGAATAGCAAGCGCTCTGGTGCTGTATCATTTCAACTATGTGCTTATCTGGCAGAATTAGTAGGATTAAAGTCGCAACTACTTGATATACCTGTTTCTCAGCTAGAACGTATTCCGACACCGGCTTTAATTCGCTATGAAGATAATTTTGCGGTGTTGTATGAAACGGGTGAAAGAGTTGTGGTTTTGGGTGTACCCTCCCAAGGAATTCAGTACTTTCAACCTGCACAATTAGTACAAGAGTTGGTTAATGAGTTTGATAGTTCAGAAAACGTTGCTCCATCAAAGTTACGGGTACTGCTGCTTTCTGCGACCAAAGCTACACCTCAACAACGCTTTGGTTTACAATGGTTTGTTCCTTATTTATGGCGCTATAAACGTGTATTAATAGAAGTGTTTATAGCTTCTTTCTTTGTGCAGTTAGCGGCGTTAGTAAATCCCCTAGTTGTTCAAATAATCATTGACCAAGTAATTGTTCAGAATAGTACAAATACTCTGCATATTTTTGGAGGGTTGCTAGTAGTCGTTGCATTATTTGAAGCGCTATTGACGACATTAAGAACTTATTTATTTGTTGATACTACTAATCGAATAGATATGGGTTTGGGGTCACAAATAATTGACCACTTACTGCGCCTTCCTCTTAACTATTATCAACGCCGACCAGTCGGAGAACTAGCGACGCGGATTAATGAGTTAGAAAATATTCGTAAATTTCTCACAGGTACAGCTTTAACTGTGGGTTTAGATGCGCTATTTTCAGTAATTTACATTCTTGTCATGCTGTTTTACAGTTGGCAATTAACTCTAGTCGGTTTGGCGACGATTCCAATATTCATCTTACTAACATTAATATTTTCTCCCTTGGTGAGGAAACAGCTACGAACAAAAGCCGAGCGTAATGCTGTTACTCAATCTTATTTAGTAGAGGTGATATCTGGAATTCAGACAGTCAAAGCTCAAAATATCGAATTGCGCTCGCGCTTTTCTTGGCAAGAACGTTACGCCGATTATATTGCCTCCGGTTTCAAAACTGTTGTCACTTCTACGATTGCTAGTTCTGCGAGTACCTTCCTCAACAAACTCAGCAGTTTGCTTGTTTTATGGATGGGAGCTTACTTAGTGGTTCAAGGAGAATTAACTTTAGGTGAATTGATTGCCTTTAGAATCATTTCAAGTTACGTTACTAGCCCTTTGTTACGTTTAGCACAACTGTGGCAGAGTTTCCAAGAAACAGCTTTATCCTTAGAGCGTTTAAGCGATATTGTTGATACTCCCCAAGAAGCTGAAGACGACCGCAATAATATCCCGTTACCTGCAATTACTGGCGCCGTCAAATACGAGAATCTTTACTTTAGATTTAGAACAGACGGACCGCTACAACTGTGCAACGTTAATCTTGATTTTGCTCCGGGTCAATTTATCGGAATTGTCGGGGGAAGCGGCGCCGGAAAAAGTACATTGACTAAACTATTAATTCGACTGTACGAACCAGAGTCAGGTAGAATTTTAGTTGATGGTTACGACATTTCTAAAGTTGAATTGTATTCACTACGGCGCCAAGTTGGATTTGTACCTCAAGATTCCCTATTGTTTGAAGGAACAATTCAAGAAAATATTGCTTTAACGAATCCCGATGCAACTACAGAGGAAATTATCGAAGCAGCAAAAATAGCCGCCGCCCATGATTTTATTATGGACTTGCCCAACGGTTACAATACCAAGGTGGGTGAACGTGGTGCATCACTATCAGGAGGACAAAGGCAAAGAATTGCAATCGCACGCTCTGTTTTACAGAGACCCAAGTTATTAGTATTGGATGAAGCAACTAGCGCTTTAGATTATATCACAGAAAGGCAAGTTTGTTTGAATTTAGCTCAAGCTTTTCAGCATAGTACAGTGTTTTTTATAACTCACCGTTTAAACACCATCAAACATGCAAATACGATTGTTGTCATGGATGCTGGTAGAGTAATTGAGCAAGGAACGCATCATGAATTAATGGCAATGGAAGGTCATTATTTCTATCTGTATAATCAACAAGAATCGAATTGAGAAAAAAACAAAATTCCCGACTTTGCAGTATTTGTAGAAAATCTAAAATCTAAAATTGCCATGACTAAATTAGATAATTACCACCTCAATGGTAGGAATGGTAACAAAAAAAATAAAAATAGTATCACACTACTAGAGTCAAACAAATTAATCACTGAAACCAAAATTCCTAAATCTCCTGCAAAAACACTCACAGATAAACCTGATACACACAGCTTTGAGCAATCTGTCGTCCTGCGTCAATCTCCAGTATGGTCGCGCGTAATAATGGGGACTTTAGTAGGTATAGCGTGTTTTGGAATTGCTTGGGCATCTATAGCCAAAATTGAGCAAGCTGTGCCAGCAGTTGGTCAATTAAAACCCGAAGGAAAGGTCAAAGAAGTTCAAGCACCAGTCGGTGGAGTTGTCAAACAAGTCTATGTCAAAGATGGCCAGAGAGTAAAACCAGGAGATTTATTGTTAATTTTTGATTCCACTGCTACGAATGCGGAATTAATTTCTCTACAAAAGATCCGTAATGCGTTGATGCAGGAAAACCAAATTTATCGTCAGTTAATAGAGTCGAATTCAACTGTAGATTTACCTGAGAAAGGTTTAAAAATTCCTTTATCTCCAGAAGCAAATTCTCTACTGAAAACCCGTACCGCTTTGCTTGCCGAAAACGAACTATTACGAAAAGAGTTGGCAAACTCAGATAATACTTCTGGATTAGGAAGTGACGAACAAGCACGCTTACAAATAGCCAAAAAAGAATTAGATAGCCGAGCTAAGGCATCGCGTTTAGAAGTTGAAAAAAGCAGAAAATTATTGGTGCAAAATAGTATCAAAATTACAGATACTCAAGCTACTTTAGCTATCGAAGCAGATATTTTGGCAAAATTAAAGCTTCTCGAAAAAGAAGGGGCAATCGCACAATTGCAATATCTACAACAGCAAAAAAAAGTACAAAACTTAAAAGCACAAGTCGCGCAATTATTGTCAGAACAGCAACGTCTACAATTTGATATCCAACAAGGACAGCAAGAGGTAAAAAATACTGTGGCTGTTTCTCAAAAAAATAATTTAGAAAAAATTACTAACAATAAAAATAAAATTGCAGAAATCGAGAGTCAATTTACTAAAATTTTGTTAGACAACGAAAAGAAACTAGCTGACATTAATAGCAAAATTTCTCAAGCACAATTAAATGCAAAATACCAAGAACTTCGGGCGCCGATAGCTGGAACAATTTTTGACTTACAAGCAGGCAATAATTTTGTAGCGAGACCAAGCGAAAAACTTCTTTCAGTTGTACCCGAAGAGCAATTTATTGCCGAAGCATATATCACCAATAAAGATATTGGTTTTGTTCGAGAAGGAATGAAAGTAGATGTGAGAATAGATTCGTTCCCCTTTAGCGAATTCGGCGATATTAAAGGAGAAATTGCTTGGGTAGCTTCAGATGCATTACCACCAGATGAAACTCATCGATATTATCGTTTCCCAGTCAAAATAAAACTGAATCAACAATCACTCAATGTTAGAGGTAAGCAAATCTCCTTACAATCAGGAATGTCTGTCACTGCTAACATTAAGGTACGGGAAGAAAGGACTGTAATGAGCCTATTTACAGAATTATTTACCAAGCAAGTTGAAAGTTTGAAGCAAGTTCGCTGAAATCTGATATTTCTGATATTATGTATAGAGTTCAACTTAACAGTTCTCTAACAACACTTTCCCAACGTCCTGTCACAATATTTACGACAGTTTCAAAATCTTCTTCAAAGATTTGGGCTGACATTTTGCGGATGTACCATTTCCATTTACTGCGGCTTTTACTATTATGCCACCAGTCAGGCGCCGCTAATATTGAGTACACTTCTTCTAAAGGTGTATTGCGACTAGTAAAAGCTGTTTGAATTGCTTGTGCTAATTCTGGTTGTGAGGTGTTTGTAATATATTTGCCGTACAGCACCAAGTCGTATAAGGTTTTAGGATGCCAACGTCTTGCTCCAAATTCTACTAACCCGTGCAGTTTCCAGCCTATCATTGTTTCCGCGCGCACTGTTTGTATTGGTGTTGCTTCACCTACCAATGTTGGATATTTTATATATGAAGCTGGTGGCGCCAGTGGGTCACCAAAACCAACATCGATTTGAATGTTACGCTGGTACTGTCCGATATTAACATCAATGTTGATGCGGGCGCCTGGTGATTCTGTTTCCATCCAAATACCCTCGCTAAGTAAAGTGTCTAAATGGAATTTCACACCATCAGCACAATCTGCCGAAAGTATATCTTGAAATTTTGCTGTTGTTTCGCCAATATCGAATGGGTATAAACCTAAAAAATCTACGTCTACAGCAATTCTCCGTCCTAATGGCACCCATAACCGCGTCATCATTCCACCCCGCAACACTAACTCATCTATATATATAGAGTTAGATACTCGTCGCAACACACTTTCGAGTATGTGGTATGTTAGTACTTCGTCTAAAGGACGATTTGTTGCTTCGGAAATTTTAACCAACTGCTCCATATTATTCATCGTTCATCCCCCCTTTATAGGAAGTTCCAAACCATCCAGCATCAAGATTGATGTTGCTATCGAAGACGCTATATTCCTGTAGCTTAACTGAAAGTTTGATGTTTTTGGCTCTTAATGCAGTAAGCAAAGTATTAAAACGCGACTGAGCAGTATGTAAACCTACACCATACATTCGCATGGTAATAAATCTCTGCTGTTGTCCATGTGACCGATATTTAAAAGCGTTTGCTGATAAATGCGCGTCATGATGAAGGCAGAATTGAGCTAGCATCTCTATATCAGATGGCGCCAATGTTACCTTGACGTGAAACTCAAAGTAATTCGTTGTAGGTAATATTTGCGCTTGTCTATCTGTAACTGGAACATCTTGGTTATTTACCATCGCTTCTATTTTGACACGCGCGACCGCAAAACCCGCTCTTTCAAATTCACGCGCGAGCTTATATGCTTCTTGCTTGACGCTAATCAATGTACCGCGATGATATGATGCGGTCATCAATTGAAGAGCGACAACACCAGATGGTAACTCGATAAGTACGCTTTTTACTCCCAAAGTTTTACATAAACAGCAAAACTTATCCCGTGCTGCTTCTGATGTCGCATCAACGGTTACATGTACTTCAAACGTTCCTGTATATTTAGGTTGCTTTACCTAATAAAATGGTCGCTTTAATGCAAGATGGCGCCGTATCCATGTTTTGACTATCATATGTTTTTGAGATTTTATTGATACTACAATTGTAGTATAAATTCTTTGTCCGCTGCAAGTGCTTAATATCAACTTTATTTTTAGTACTACAATATATGAAATTGCTGCTATCACGCTGTCTATAAAAGGTATTTTGGTTACGCCCTCTATAATGGAACGGGCAAGGATGCCCATTCCACAAGATATTTAATTCTGGAGAGTGTATGGGGAATGAAATCTATATTGTTGAACAATCGATATCAAATTATACGCGCGTTAGGAAAGGGTGGGTTTGGGGAAACGTTTCTAGCGGAGGATACTTATTTGCCTTCGCGTCGTATTTGTGTTGTTAAGCAACTTCAACCAGTTACGAATAATTCCAAAGCTTATGATGTTATACAACAACGCTTTAATCGAGAAGCTGCTATTTTAGAACAGTTGGGTGAAGGGAATGAGCAAATACCCAAGCTGTATGCTTATTTTGCTGAGGAAGAATATTTTTATTTGGTTCAGGAGTGGGTAGAGGGTTTAACTTTAAGTCAAAAGTTACAGCATCAGCAGCAGGGTGTGTTGAGTGAAAATTTGGTTACTCAGTTGTTGGTGAGTTTATTACCAGTATTAGATTATATTCACAAACACGGTATTATTCACCGAGATATTAAACCTAGTAATATTATCTGGCGCCAAAAAGATAGTAAACCTGTTTTAATTGATTTTGGCATTGCTAAGGAAGTAATGAATACTGCGTTGAATGATGAGGGTGAACCTCATAGTATTGTTGTGGGAACTCAGGGTTTTATGCCACCTGAGCAAGCAGCAGGTCAACCTGTATATTCTAGTGATATTTATAGCTTAGGGATGACGGCAATTTTTCTACTTACTGGTAAACATTCTTATGATATACAGGAATGGCGCCAAGATGTTGATATTAGTAATCATTTAGCAGCAGTTTTAACTAAAGCGACTTATTCGCATCCTGGTGAGCGTTATAATAATGCCTCATCTATGTTGACAGACTTGCAACCTCAAGACTTTTTGGCGCCATCACCTAATAAAATAATTGATATAGCTGATGTTGAAACAACTCCGCTTTCTGGATACAGTTCAAAAAGTCCAGTAGAAGTAATTTCATACAGCAGAGAAGAATACCGTCATCGACAAATATTACTTAATAAAGTCAAAAACTATTGGATAAAAGGTGTTTTAGAAACTTCTTTACATGGAGTCGTATTAATTGAATTGGGTTTAGAAAACCGCTTCGATGCTTTAGACCGTCCTTGGGGTATGCTATGGGAAACTCCTGAACTAGCTCGGCAACCTTTACCAAGTAATACTAAAGTATTGAATTTATTTCAACAAATGGGCGCCGGGTGTTCGTTATTAATTTTAGGTGAACCTGGCGCCGGAAAAACAATTACACTTTTAGAATTAGCGCGCGATTTAATAGCGCAAGCTGAATATAATATTTTGCAGCCAATTCCAGTAGTGTTTAACCTTTCGGCTTGGGCAAATGAAAGAATACCAATTGCTGAATGGTTAGTACAAGAACTTAATACTAAGTATCAGGTTTCTAAAGAAATTGGTAGAGCTTGGGTTAAAAATCAACAGTTATTATTACTTTTAGATGGGTTAGACGAAGTTGGCGCCGAACTTCGAGATGCTTGTGTGACTGCGATTAATAAATTTAGCCAAGAATACGGTGAAACTCAAATTGTTGTTTGTAGTCGCATCAAAGATTATGAAGCGTTACCCCATCGCTTGCGCTTTCAAGGTGCAGTGTTTATACAACCACTAACTTTAGAACAAATACACCAATATTTACATAACGCTGGTTTACCTTTCCAAGCATTATATAAAACTCTGCAAGCTGACATAATAATGCAAGAATTAGCCAAGTCTCCCTTGATGCTAAGTATTATGACTTTGGCTTATCAAGATTTGTCGGTTACAGACTTACCACACATGAACTTGGAAGAACGGCGCCAGCATTTATTTGATAAGTATATTCAAAGAATGTTTTCTCGCAGAAGCATTAGTCATCAATATTCACAAAAACAAGCAACCCACTGGCTAATTTGGCTAGCAAAAAAACTTAAAAAGCAATCACAGACAGTATTTTTTATTGAAAGAATGCAACCCAACTGGTTAGGTAAGTGGCAACCTCTTTATATAAGTGGTCTTGTACTAGTTTTTCTAATTATTACTACACCTGTAGGAATGCTAATTTTACCTATTCAAAGAGTAGTACTTGTACTCATATTTACAAAACTGTTTTTTTGGAAAATTTTTGGCTTTGGTAAAATTCATCCCGCTGAAAATCTCAATTGGTCTTGGAAAAACGTGAGAAAGCATTTAGCTGTAGGACTTATATTAGGATCAATTTTTGGTGTGATGCTAAAATTAACTGCGGAGCTAATAAGTACACCATCTAACCTACAGAGTTTAATTACACAAATCAATGAAGAAAAATGGTTGCAAGGTGCAGTATTTGGATTAAGTTTAGGAATAATTTTTGTACTAACTCGTGGATTAACAAGTCCTAGTATCCAAACATTGACGTATCCTAATCAGGGAATTTGGCAGTCAGCAAAAAATGCAATTATTTTTGGTTTAATCGGATTAGGATTACTGGGTTTTACTAGTATAGCATTACTGCAAGTACGAACTGTAATTTGGGGCGCCTTTGGATTATTGTTTGGAGTTGCCGCAGGTGGTGGTGAAGCTTGCATAAAACACTTTATATTACGCTGTATTTTATATTTTAACGGTCATATTCCTTGGAATTATGCGCGTTTTCTTGACTATGCTACAGAACGCATTTTTTTACAAAAAGTTGGTGGTGGGTACATTTTTGTGCATCGCTCACTTCTAGAACATTTTGCTCAAATGAGTAAATAAATATAAAATTAACACCTTTGTCTTCTGCCGCAAGTAGGACGACAAAGCTATTTTTTTCCCTTAAACTCAACGCTAGAGGTACTCGTGGCTAGAAAGTAAATGTTGTGGGTAATTCAAGATAATTCATTTAATAAATGCTCAAACTGGCTAGCTACAAAGGAAGGTCAGTTATGAAAAAATTGTGCTTTCTAGTGCTAGAAGATAATCCCATTGATGTCAAACTTCTAGAATTGGCGTTGAAAAAACTTAGTATTGAACACGATTTAGTACTAGTCGATACCTATGGTGGTTTTTTGGCAGCGCTTGAGAGTGATTATTTTGACCTAATTCTTGCTGATTATTACTTAACTGATTTTAATGGGCTTGATGCTTTAAAAGTAGCGCGCACACGAATGCCAAATATTCCGTTTATTCTAGTTTCTGGGATGATATGCGAAGAAATGGCAATCGAAGCAATAAAACTCGGCGCCACTGACTATATATTTAAACAGCGTATAGGAAGATTAGTACCTTCTATTAACAGAGCTTTACACGAAGCGCAAGAAAGACGCGAACTTGAGCATACACAACAGGAACGCGACCGTTTTTTTATGCTCTCACTTGATTTGTTATGCATTGCTGGACTTGATGGATATTTAAAACGTGTTAATCCTGCTTTTATAAATGCACTAGGTTACACCGAAGCGGAATTACTCGCTCAACCTTTTATCGAATTTGTCCACCTTGATGACCACGCGCGGACAATTACCGAATATCATAAACTTATATCTGGTGAGGCGCCTACACAAACTCTTGAGAATCGTTATCGCTGTAAAGATGGTTCATATAAATGGTTATCTTGGGGTGGAAACCCAATAATTGATGAAGGATTAATTTATTCTTCTGCCAGAGATATAACCGAACGCAAAATTGCCGAACAAGAACGCGAGCAATTATTGCAGCGAGAAAAAGCAGCACGTGAAGAAGCTGAAAGAGCAAATCGTGTTAAAGATGAATTTTTAGCTGTATTATCGCACGAACTCAGAACACCACTAAATCCAATTCTTGGTTGGGTCAAACTTCTAAAAACTGGTAAATGTGATGCTACTCGTACTCAAAAAGCGCTTGATGTTATCGAACGTAACACTCAACTACAAACTCAATTAATCGAAGATTTACTTGATATTTCATGTATTTTACAAGGTAAACTTACCCTTGAAACGGCGCCTGTGAATTTAAACAATGTAATTTATTCAGCTATTGATACAGTGCGTTTAGCAGTCGATGCTAAATCAATAGACTTACAACTTGATTTACCTTCTTCTACCATACAGGTAATGGGCGATGCTACAAGATTACAGCAAGTAGTATGGAATTTATTAACAAATGCCGTAAAATTTACACCGCAGAATGGACAGATAAAAATTGGGTTATCTATACTAAACAGCAATCAAGAAGTTTGTTTTACAGTTAGCGATACAGGAAAAGGAATCAATCCAAAATTTTTACCCTACGTGTTTGAATATTTTTATCAAGAAGACAGTTCAACAACACGCAAATTTGGAGGTTTAGGTTTAGGATTAGCAATTGCAAAGCAAATAGTCGAACTACACGGTGGAACCATTAGTGCTGATAGTTTAGGAGAAGGAAACGGCGCCATATTTACAGTAAAATTACCCTTATTAAAGCAACAAATCACAAAAGAGGCTTATTTAAACTCAGCAGCCTACATTACAGACTCAATTTTATCAGGTTTAAACATTCTCGTCGTCGATGATGAAATAGACTCACTCGAATACCTTGCCTTTACACTAGAACAAAACGGCGCCAAAGTCACATCAACATCCCAAGCATCGCAAGCACTACAACTACTATTACAATCAAAATACGATTTACTAATAAGTGACATAGGAATGCCAGAAATGGACGGTTACGAACTAATACGTCAATTAAAAACACCTCCAAAAGCAATTGCCCTAACTGCCTACGCAGGAGAAGAAGACCAACATCAAGCAATTTTATCAGGTTTTCAAATGCATTTATCCAAACCCATAGAACCAGACACATTAATCAACGCCATAATCAAATTATACGATAATCAACCGCTTCTAAAAACCTAGGTAAACCGAGCATTTTGCAGTTGATGACCTTGTAACCAATCGCTCATAACTCACCACTTACGAGAAAATATTTATTTATATATAGTATAGAGTTTTGCTGCTTTTCAGTACGTAAAACCAATTTTGCCTGTGTAGTTATATTATATCCATACTAGCAACTAATATTATATGTCTCGATTGATACACAATGCTGCTGTCGGTGTCTTATTGCTTACCTTGCCTGGACTTGGAAATTATAAACCAACTCAAGCAGAAACGGCGCCACTACAAGTTGTATCACAAGCAAATTCAATCAAATATCAAATATTCGACTCTACCAACTCTCCAAACAAACGGTATGCTATGGCATGGGGAATTCCGGGTAGAAAAAGTAATTCTCCAGAACTTGACGAAAAAGATGATTTTGAGAAAGTCGAAAACTATTTAGTTGTTCCCAAAACGAATAAAATTATTACCAGGCTTAAATACTCTAAAACCTTCCCTAATCAAAATCATGGTGGATTAACAGCAGCATGGGCGCCTAATTCCAAATTAGTATTAGTTGTGCATGAGGGAAAATGGCAACCACAAAATGTGTCTTTAGTTAATGTTAATGGCGTTCAAGTTAGTATATTTGACCAGCTAGTAAAAGATACACGCGCTTATTTAGCCAAAAATGACGGCGCCGCTTTTCAAAAAAATAAAGAAAAAGTAATTTTCAGTTTAGATACTTCTTCCAAATCTTTCAAACTGACAAACAACAGATTTCAAATTCCTATAATTACCTATATCCCTAAAGCACTAAATGGGTATGAAGCAAATCTACTATTAACTTATCAAGTTGACACTAACGGTAATCCAAAATTAAACCTAGTTAACATCAAAAAAGTAACACCTAGTCCTTAACTCTATTATTAAGCTCTTGAAGTTCTTGATTTAATTTCTGTTGTCGCTGTACTAAATTTTCCAAATCCGACTTTGGCGCCAAACCGTTTGTTTGATTTGGAATATTTTTTTCAATTTGATTTAAACAAGCAGCTAATGCAGCGGCAAACTCATAACGAGTCATTGCCCTATCTCCTCGAAATGTTCCATCTGAGTAACCGGAGAGACATCCAAGTTGAGGATTATTTTGATTATTGGTTTGTGCTAATAGCTTTGAGGAATTAAAACAAATATTAGTTATACATATACTAGCCGCACTTGTAAAAAAAATAACTCGTGAAAGTTTAAAAAGCATATTTTTAGATATAAGCTAATGTGATTATAATTTGTTTGAAAGGACGGGCAAGGATGCCCGTTCCACAAGACAAACACTCTCTTCCTTTGCGTCTTTGTGGTAGAAAAAAATTAAATTCCCGACAACTCTAACGAAGTCGGGAATCTTATTTCTTATACTCAGCACTCAGCACTCAATACTCAGCACTCAGCACTCAATACTCAGCACTCAGCACTCAGCACTCAGCACTAATTAATAAGCGTCTTGGAGTTCGTAAAAATCGGGTGAGATGTAATCTTTACGTAGAGGGAAACCAACCCAATCTTCGGGCATTAAAATGCGCTTCAAATTAGGATGTCCTTCGTAAACGATGCCGTACATATCGTAAGATTCGCGCTCTTGCCAGTCGGCAGTTCTCCAAATCCAATATACAGATGCTACTCTAGGATTTTCGCGCGGCAAGAAAACTTTAATACGCACTTCTTCGGGTTTGTCAACATTATCAGCTATTTTTACTAAATGGTACATGCTGACTAACTCCTGTCCGGGTCCCATATCAATGCCACATTGACATTGAAGATAGTTAAACCCATATGCATATAAAGCGGTTGCAGTTGGTAAAAGATAATCTGCTTCGATTTTGATTATCTCTACTCCAGCACTGTCAGGCGCCAATGACTCGTTATCAAAGCCATTTTCTGTTAACCACTGAGCAACTGTACCAGCTTGTACTAAGGCTTTCTCGGATGCTACTACTGGTTGTGATTCATCAGCCACGTTCGGTTGCCTCCTTTTGTGTTTGTGATGTTAGCAACGCTGGTGGTACCGCCATACCCATACCTTCGGTTAATTCCTTCGGTGGTGTGTAACGTGCTTCTGACTGAATGTACTTGCCAGTGAGAATTTGTGGAACGGACTTCATGTTGTGAGTTGTGCTGTAGTAGCGGTGTGTTTGCTTGATTACAACACCACGTTCTTGCATTGAGTCGTTAGCAATCTTCTTACGTAGCTTAATAATCGCGTCGATAATAGCTTCTGGACGAGGAGGACACCCTGGTAAATATACGTCCACAGGAATTAATTTATCTACTCCACGTACTGCACTGGGTGAGTCAACACTGAACATTCCACCTGTAATTGTACAGGCGCCCATTGCAATTACATACTTTGGTTCGGGCATTTGCTCGTACAAACGCACCAACTGAGGCGCCATCTTCATTGTGATGGTACCAGCAGTAATAATTAAATCAGCTTGACGTGGACTAGAACGAGGAATAAGACCAAAACGGTCGAAGTCAAATCTCGAACCAATTAGAGCTGCAAATTCAATAAAGCAGCAAGCTGTTCCAAACAGCAAAGGCCATAAACTCGAAAGTCTTGCCCAGTTATATAAATCGTCAACGGTTGTTAAGATAACATTTTCCGACAGGTCAGAGGTTACCGTCGTGCGCTGAATTGGGTTTAAGATACGCTCAGTTTGTTGAGTTGTTATCTCTTTTGCCGCATTAGCATCTAAGACCATTCCAAAGCTCCTTTACGCCATGCGTATACTAGGGCAACTACAAGAATCGCTATAAAAATAAGCGCTTCTATAAAAGCTAACAACCCCAGACGGTGAAATGCTACCGCCCAAGGATACAAAAATACTGTCTCGACATCGAAGACCACGAAAACAAGCGCAAACATGTAGTAGCGGATGTTGAACTGAATCCAGGCGCCACCAATTGGTTCCATACCAGATTCGTAAGTTGTGCGTCGTTCGGGGTTGCGCCCACTGGGTCGCAAGAGCTTAGACGCACTGAGAGCTAGGGCTGGAACTAGGCTACAGACAAGCAGGAAGCCTAGAAGGTACTCGTAACCGCTAAGGACAAACACAATATATTTCTACCGTGAGAGAATGAAACGAACTTTGTTACCTTAATTTACATACATTATATCGTCTTAGCTTTTTTGAATCTGATAAAACATATAGTCAGGTAATTTGATTCGTTTTTGGTTGTGATAGAAAAACCTAACACTTGTGTCATAATTTGTAACGTATATTTAAGATTCGCCTGTAAAATACCAGGCATCTGGGGCTATGAGCGAACACGAAAATGAACCAGTAGTTGACACAACGCCAGACGTTGATGGAAGTACTGAAAGTGCTGAAAGTGCTGAAACTACCGAGTTAGACCGCTACGAATGTCGTTCCTGCGGTTACGTTTACGAACCTGAAAAAGGAGACGATAAACGTGATATCCCTCCTGGAAGACCTTTTGATGAACTACCTCTAATTTGGCGTTGTCCTGTTTGCGGCGCCAAGAAAGCAGCTTTTGTCAATATTGGTCCTGCGGGTAGTGCATCAGGTTTCAAAGAAAACCTTGGTTTTGGCTTAGGCGTGAATACACTAACCCCAACGCAAAAGAACCTTCTGATTTTTGGTGGTCTAGCAGCAGCCTTTTTACTTTTTATGAGCCTGTATGGCTTGCAATAACACATGTAGAGACGTTACATGTAACGTCTCTACAACGTTTTAATTTGAACATTAACGAAATACGAAAAAAATACTAATGCTTTTAATTGCTAGATTTTGGCGGCGAATATTGACGACGGCTGTAGTGATTTTGATTTGCGTTGGTTGTAGCAACGTTCCTAACACAGCATACAATCCTTGGTCTGTAATATCTGTGCCCACGGATGCAAAACTACTTGATGTTGGTTTTACCTCAGATAAACAACATGGTTTTATAGTAGGTAGTAATTCTGCTGTTCTAGAAACTAAAGATGGTGGTAATACTTGGAAGGAAGTTCCCCTTCAACTCGATAGCGAAAATTATCGTTTGACTTCCGTTAGCTTTTCTGGTACAGAGGGTTGGATAGTTGGAGAGCCGGCTTTGATGCTACATACAACTGATGAAGGTCGCTCATGGTCGCAAATTCCTCTTAGCGAAAAATTACCTGGCGCCCCTGTTAGTGTTGTGGCATTAGGTGATAATAAAGCGGAAATGGCGACCAATGTAGGCGGTATCTATCAAACTTCAGATGGTGGTAAAAACTGGAAAGCTCAAGTTGCTGAAGCTGTTGGTTTTGTACGTAACATGAAACGCTCACCAGATGGCAAATACGTAGCAGTATCCGCAAAAGGTAATTTTTACTCAACTTGGGAACCTGGACTAAACGCATGGGTTCCTCACAACCGTAACAGTTCACGTCGCGTCGAAAACATGGGCTTTACCTCAGATGGAAAGATGTGGATGATAGCGCGTGGTGGTCAACTTCAATTTTCTGACCCAGAAAAACCAGAAGAATGGCTCGAAGCTCAATATCCAGAATTTTCTACCAGTTGGGGTTTACTCGATATGGCATATCGTACACCCGATGAAATTTGGGTTACTGGTGGTAGCGGTAACTTGCTACGCAGTGCCGATGGTGGTAAAACCTGGGAAAAAGACCGTGATGTCGAACAAGTACCCGCTAACTTGTTTAAAGTCGTTTTCTTCTCACAAGACCAAGGGTTTGTACTAGGAGACCGTGGTGGTTACTTACTTAAGTATCAACCTGATATCGCATCAGCAGCATAGTGCTGAGTAGAAAGTGCTGAGTGCTGAGTAAAGAAGCAGAGTTAGGAACACTCAGCACTCAGCACTCAGCACTCAGCACTATTACTGTAAATTTTTTTATGAGAAAAACGTTGCGACTTGTAACTCTTTCTAAACTTTGTAGGATAATAAACAAGTAGGATATGCGCTACATGATGTCGCGCGCTGCTAGTTTAACTTTTACTTCGTCTCAAAATAGACGAGGTAATATCCGCTGCTAAATGTGAGAAACTCTTAGCAGAGGGTTTTAAATGTTTCAGATTCATGTAGGAGAGCCAATGTCAGGTACCACTGGAGAGCGTCCGTTTTCGGACATAATAACCAGCGTTCGTTACTGGGTAATTCACAGCATCACAATTCCAGCACTGTTTATTGCTGGTTGGCTATTTGTTAGCACCGGACTCGCGTATGATGTTTTTGGTACTCCCCGTCCAGATGAGTACTTTACTCAATCGCGACCCGAAGTACCAATCGTTAACAACCGTTTTGAAGCAAAACAACAAGTAGAAAAATATATTGGCAAGTAGTATCAAACTATGACTAGCGGTAATAACATAAACCAACCAATTCAGTATCCTATTTTTACGGTTCGCTGGCTGGCAGTTCACACTCTAGCTGTACCCACCGTTTTCTTTTTAGGTGCTATCGCATCAATGCAATTCATCCAACGATAGGATTCAACGATTAGAACTTAAGGATACAAGGATATTATGGATCGTTCACCAAATCCAAATAATCAACCCGTTGAGCTAAACCGAACTTCTTTATACCTCGGACTATTGCTCGTTTTCGTTCTGGGAATTCTATTCTCTAGTTACTTCTTTAACTAAGTAACTTTTGATTTTGTTTCCATCATTGGTGTATATAAATTTACCAATGATGATAATGTTAATTATTCTATTTTGTGAAGGGAGGAGAAAGCTGTGTCTGGAGGTGGGAGAATACCACTGTGGATTGTCGCTACAGTCGCAGGGTTAGGAGTAATTACTGTTGTAGGCATTTTCTTTTACGGCGCCTACGCTGGTCTTGGTTCTTCGATGTAATCTAATAAGAACCGATTATATAAAAACAAAAACCACCTGCTTACTTGTCTAGCAGGTGGTTTTAATTTTAATTCTTAGGTTGGGTTGACGATGTTACTCAACCCAACCCACATTGCTACATGTGCTTACTCTTTAATGACGTTCTCGTTTTCGGCGTATAGCGTCATAAAAATTATAGTCATAGCCGGAAAGATAAGACACGTTAAGGGAACCAAGATAGCCGGTAAAAATGATGCTGACATAGTAAAGATTCCTGTTAAACTAAACTACGAATCACAATTGAGCTTACTCTAATTTCAAGCAGTTTTTTACAAATTCTCAAGATTTTTAACATCTTGCTTAAACTAAATCCCTAATAGCTCATCAAACTGCAAAACTGGCAAGTCGGGTGGAACAACTGTACGTTGAACACTCGCTTTATCGCTTTCTAACTGCGTTACCATGTCTAATGATACGGCTTCTATACGTATTTCTACGCAGCCAAATGGAATATTTAATTCGGTTATTACTTCCATTCCTGACTCAAAAGAATTTGGTAGCAAGTCTGTTAATATGTGTGGTCCTTCCAATAACCATCTTGTTTGACAGTCTTCTACCCATAATTTTATACACGTATTCGGACGCATTTCTTTTAATAAGATTCTGACTCGAATCGTATTACCAGAAACTAGCTCTTTGCCTGGTACATTTATTTGAGGTACTGGTAATATTTCAATGTCTTCAAGATTGAATGGTAAAGAAGATAACATTTCTGCTACTGATGCTTCTGGCGCCAAAGTTTCGTCTAACTCTAATTGAGTATTATCAACACCTTCTTCTATATCATCAACTACTATTTCCTGCACTATCCAAGTAGATGCTGTTTTGATTTCTTCTGTTTTTTCTGGAACGTCCTGTACAGACTGTATACCTGTATCTGCCTCACTATATATTATGCTTTGTGTATGTAAGGCGCCTTCTAAAGGCTCTTGAGAGATATCACTATTTTCATCCTCCTCCCTTTGATTTTCTGTACTGTTTTGTGTACTAATAAGATTAGGCACATTTTGAGGCGCCATCGAAGCAGGATAATTTTGATACTCTAAATTAATATTTTCAGATGTAGAGTAACCTTGACTTTGCATCCATTTTTTAATTAACGGAGACACATAAGGTTTATTCGCCATTTCAGCGTTATATGAAAAAGTCGATGTTCGTAATGGCTCTGAGTTTTGTTCTGTATAATTATGGTGTTGATTACTTACAGCAGCATTATCTGTAATAGCATGGTTCGTTGTTTCCGAAACATCAACATTTACCTCCATTGTGTCAGTCTTACTGTCTAGAGTTTCATGCTCAATATTTTCTAGCTCAATATTTTCTAGCTCTGTATTTTCTAGCTCAATATTTTGTACTTCTAGATTATCTTGTTCAAGACACTCTTCAACAAGGATGTTACTTGCTGCTTCGTCTTCAATGGGTAATTGTCTTTTTCTCAGAAACGGAAAAGTAGAACTAGCAATACTAGATGCTAATGCACCATAACTAGAGGAGTCAGATAATTGAGATGTTTCTACTTCCTTGCTTTTTGGTTTGTAATCATCGACACGTAGAGGTAGAGCGCGTTTGGGAGATGGTTGTGTAACTAACGGAGTAAATTGTCCTCTAGCTGTTTTTGCTAAATTAAAAAGTTCTAAATCTATTGATACTGTCTTCTCAGGTTCTGGGGTTAGCTGTGGTTGTGCCACATCTAGCATATCAGGTTCGCTAGGTTTCGCAGTTGCGACAGAGGCTAATAACTCGCTAACATCTGCTGTAACAATAAAAGACTGACTTGCTAGTAATATTGCATCTCCCACACTTGACAAGGCGCCAAATAAATAAATATCCGCCAAAATTAACTTAGACTCACAACTAGCAGGAATTTCTACAGAGAAATCAAAACCAAAAGGTAATAGTCTTTCTCCTATTGATTTTTGTTGCTGTACTAAAACTTCTAAACCAAGAGGAGAACGTAACTCAACACGCAACTCTCCGGCGCCAACACTTTCAAAATCAGAGGTATCATCTTGATGTGATGAATCATCATCTCGTAACTTGACTCGTCCACATATAGTTAAAGAACGTCCCCATTGCGTTACATAACTTTGTTCATCAAGACGCAAAACCAATGGTAACGGTTGTTCTAACTGCGAAGACTCAGAATTTTCTTCCTCCAATAAAGAATTGCTATTTGGAAGTGCTAGCTCAATTAAGTTTTGCAATATTTGCTCTGCTGTATCACCTCTCACCCATACCGGGTTAACAGGTTGGTCTACAATTGCTTCTATTTCGCTGTTACGAATTGACAAAGCAAGACTGTTTATACTTAAGCCAACAGGCTCATCAACAATTACATCTATATTATCTATCTCACCTGTATTATTTATCTCACCCGTATTATTTATCTCACCCGTATTATTTATCTCACCCGTATTATTTATCTCACCCG
>ERZ1066120.306-NODE-306-length-48967-cov-15.137226_pt1 | contig 48967 bp, 46 predicted proteins | sample MGYA00382767_ERZ1066120 | MGnify/ENA primary metagenome ERZ1066120 (study PRJEB33369, sample SAMEA5778350) | biofilm metagenome | biome: Industrial cooling water; feature: Water cooling tower basin; material: Biofilm | place: United Arab Emirates | collected...
GCTACCGGATCGGCTCGAACTACCAGCAGTTACCTGTCAACCAGCCGCGCTGTCCGGTAATGCACTATCAACGGGATGGAGCGATGTCTACAGACTACGGTGGCAGCAGCCCCAATTACTATCCCAACAGCGATAACAATGCCCCGAAAGAAGCACCCGAATACCGAGATCCCGGTCTTTCATTAGGGGATGTCGTTGCCGATCGCTATGACTCGCGCGATCGAGACGATTATACTCAGGCAGGTAATCTCTGGCGCATCTTCTCTGAAGACGAGAAGAACTGTACAGCACAAGCGATCGCGGGGGCGCTGAGTGGGGCGAGGCAAGACATTCAAATGCGGCAACTGTGCCACTTCTTCCGTGCAGATGTCGATTACGGTCAGAGCGTTGCCAAAGCGTTAAATGTGGCGATCGACCCTAATATGCTGCAACAAAATCAGCAAGATAATCCTCAACCTGTATCAGTTTAGGCGTTAGCCGCCGAGCGTGCTTCTGCGTTGGGTAAGAGTATTATCTTCTATCCAGCGGAGTTTTTACAGCTTGCAATAGTTGAATAATCAATTTAAAGCGTTACTTGGTACAAATAGTAAGTTTCTCCAGGAACAATACTTTGGCTAGAGTTATATATTTCAGTTATGTGAAGTTCTGGAATTTTTACATCAAGTTTGTAGCTAAGTATCAGCAAAGCTGACTTGTGATTTTGTTTGATAAGCCTACTTATTTTAGCAGGAGCCACTGCCTCGAAATCTAATTTCTTTTTCTTATTCCAATTGATAAAACTACCAAATTTATCGCTTTCAAGGTAGTAAATTGGCTTGTTTAACAAAGCGGCAATAGGAGAAACTTCATTATCCTGACTGCCAATAATTAAAGTATTTTTTAGTTGTTGCCTGTCGATAAATTCTACCACTTCTTTGCTAGCGGAAAAAGGATAAATTAAATCCATGCTATACGCATAAATTCCAGTCAAGAAATGAATGCATAATAAGAAACTTATGTATTTATTTTTGCGATCGCTTAAAAATTTAGATAAGCCATTAATGGGATAAATTATAGAATGATTCGATCTATGATAGAAAGTAGAAATCCATACGCAAGCAATAAATAGAACAAATAAGTGTCCGTGATGTCTTAAAGAACCGAAAAACTTTTCATAAGCAAACCAGAGCAAACCGCATGTTCCAAATGTATATGCAAACAGCACAACTGGTTTTTCATTAAATATTGCTATTGCAGATATTAATAGTACTAAAGATAATAAGCAAACACATACTAATATAAGTTTCGAGTTATCATTTTGGATAAAAATGTTGGTATTCCAAAAATTATAATCGAAAAAATTTGGTATGGGAATATAGCTTTGCCAAACGGATGGCAAAATAGTGAATAGAAAATAATTGATATGATTTGTTAGTGTTAGATCCTGTTTGACGATTCCCTGAAACTTGGCATCATTAGGTGGAACAATCTGAACAATTGCTATTGTAATACTGCAAGCAAGTATAACTATATTGATAAAACTCAATCTCCTGGCGAAATCGGAGTTTTTATCGAAGATTTTTTCAAAGATGATTGTTATTGCTAAGGAAATAGCAATGATTAAACTATAGACGTTGATGTTTGCTAGAAAAGCCAGAATGATTGAGAGAAGTAAATAATTTCGCTTTGGTTTTGTAAAAAAGTGACAAAATAGAAAGATTAGTAAAACTCCCAAGCTATAATTTCTACTAATCAAATGATACTCATAGAAGGGAAAATAGCCAAAGGTAAATAATATTTTTTGTAACTTAGTAAAAGGAGAAAGCTTAGCAAACACGTAAACTGTTCCAGTAGCAATTAGTAAATGCAGACATTGCATTGCTAGCGGGCGATCGCTAAATCTAGTAATCGCATATAGAAAGATATACCATAAACCAGGATGCCCTTCATATCTTAAGTTTCTATATAAATCGGTCAGAGATAAGCTGTCCTTAGCTATCATCCATGCCTGTAGCTCATCTCGCCACATTTCGTGATTGAGAATGCCAATCAACCCAAGTAATAGAAAAACGCTAACTAACACTTTTATCCAAGCTGTATGCTCTTTAGATACAAAGTTTAGCCCAGATAAATGTTTTCTCAAGTAAAGAATACAAAGCTCGACTCTTTTGTTGGCTTTAAGTAGAATATTCATACAAAAAACTTAAATAACCTATGAGAAGAATTACTAAATGGATAGTCTAAGCTTCAATCTCAGAAAAGAAAAATGAAAATACATGCGGAAATAGACTTTGATAGATAGCACAGTCCTCTTTCACTGCGAGCGATCGCAATGAGCGACACTTGGCTTCAGATTTCTTCAAGCAAGTTGAAGAAATCTAGATTGAATTTTAGTGTATTGTAAAATGACTGTTTAAGGAGTAACAACGCTTACATCATCCCACTTTACGTAGTCTCCTGAATTTCCCGTTCCCGAAGTACCTAATTCGATAACCGTCCAGTATCTTGAAATTGGCACGGTGATTTCTAAATACTGCCAAACATTTTTCTGACTTGCAGTTTTTGAAATCTCAGCATCACCATCAAGATAGTCATAGCCTAAAGCTTTGAGCGTTGCTGTTGCTCCGCCATTAACATACACCCATGCGCCGATTTTGATATTCCGATTTTTTGGCACATCGCCAAGAACTCGGCGGATAAAAATCTGCTTACCTGGGAATGCTCTACCACTATCAAGTCTGGCATAGCAATTGCCCCCGCGCGCTCCATTAGGATCGCCGCAGATAAAAGCAACATTTGGCGAAGCTCCCAGCCGGATATCATCGTTATCGAAATGCACCCATTCGTTATCTGCGTTGTTAGCTAATTCAAAACCTGGGTTAGAGAACTTCTTGTTCAACCGCAGATCTTTAATTTGATAATACGTTGCTGTTGGGTTAAAGTTCGGTGAAATTGCCCATTCGCCATTATTATCCAGATCGAAAAACAATGCATGGTTGTAGCCGTATCTTTTAAGCTGCTGCCCGAAGATGACAAACCATCTTTTGCGAGAGTTTTCTCTTTCAGTATTAGAACCTTGAAACCAATTGGAAATTGTACCGGATTCGCTCACTACAACTGGCTTTCTAATATTACGAGCTGCTAGCAATCGCCAGGGATTGCCAAATTCACCTTCTCGAATCTGCCCTCCATAAGCATGAATGCCAATAAAATCGCTGACCTTATCGATTCCTAAACCGATCATCTCTTTTAAGATATAGCTTCCTGGACTTGTAGGAGGGGGAGATTCAATTTTGATGTTAGGGTCAATTGATTTTGCTATTTCGTAGGCAATGCGAGTCATGTCTACGCATTGTTGTGCTGTCATCGTACCATTGCCAAAGTCTAGGTCAGGTTCATTGTCAATAATATAGTAAAAAATTTTGCCTTTGTAACGTTCCATCACGTTACGTGCGAAATAGCGAAAATTTGCCTTCCATTGCTCGTAGTTACTATCTCGGTAGACATGATAGCGAGGAGCAATTGGTGCGTGGATTCTAAGTCCAGCTTGGATATATTTGTTAACGACAATATCCCTAGCCGACCAATTGAAGCTAGCACCCTCTCGATTGCCATAAACTCCATCCATACCCATACGGACTAACTCTATACCTAAGTCCTTGGTCTGCTGGATAGAGCGATCGATAAATGTGGGATCGGTGTTGTAGCCAGTACCGTTGTTGATACCTAAATAGCTAGTTTGCGATCGCGCTGGCAGAGTGCAGAACAGGGTAGAAGTGACGAGTAAAGAAGTAAATATTCTGGAGAATTTATGCGATCGCAATGATGAGTGCTTTTGAACCACATATTGTAGCTGCTGAGAGAATTTCATCTCGTATCTCCAAATAAAATTAATCTATAACGGTGTAGTGAAGTGCAGAGTTAAAAAGGCAATTAACTCACTTTGAAAAACCTATTGTTTTCCAAAAAAAGCCTGTTGAATTGGCAATTTGAGATAGTATAAATAGAGCTGCGATCGCTGGTGCTGGCTGACTCGTTCCCTGCGAGAAAGGATACTTTAACAAGTTGAAATAAAACGATAAAGGTTCTACTTTGATGTGTTCCATGTTGCGACGAGCGCGTACTTGGTGAAAACAAAAAGCACCGCGCCCATAGTTGTAGTGTTGTCGCCAGAATGCGTATAATGTGAGTCTATGAGCGTGATAAACTCGAGCTTCTGGTGCATAGATCATTTGGTAGCCGTGCTGCAACCAGCGATCGCAAAACTCTCTATCCTCTCCTGCCGCTAAGGGAAAAGTGGTGTCAAAGCCGCCTAGCGCGTGGAAACGTTCTGCTGGTAAAGCTAGGTTGTTAGAAGTAAAGAAGCTTGACCGTTCGCGATCGGCGTTGTAGTACTCGTAGAGGTAATCAATCAGTACTTGGCTAGCTGTCGAGTAGAGATTATCGGGTAGTGCGTTGAGCGTCCGACCGCCGATAAGACAATTTGGTGCTTGAGTGCAGTGAATCTCTAAGGTTTTCAACCAGTCAGGAGCAGGCATACAGTCATCATCAGTGAAGACTAGAAACTTACCTTTAGCGCGAGTCGCACCATTGTTGCGTGCGTTTGCCGGACCAGAATTTCGTTGTGCGATCGAAGTGAGGTTGAGTTGTTCGCGGAAGGATTCAATAACTGATTCTATTGGCATCTCGCTACCATCATCTACTACGATGACTTCAAAGCGATCTAGAGGATAGTCTAATCGAGCGATCGCCTTGAGGCAAACTGTCAGCCGTTCGGGGCGATTGTAGGTGGGGACGATCGTTGAGAAGAAAGGCTGTTCCATAGGATTCTCAAGTTCCAATTGAGCTATTTCGGTTCGAGCGAAGGGCTTTGAAGCTTTGCCATACATCAGTAGATGCTTGCCGTCCGCCTGGAAGAACGATCCACAGCAAAAGATAAGCAATTCCAAATAGAATGACTCGAACTAAGAGATCGAGAACGAGATTGGTGAAGCTTGGTAAAATCAATCTGCTAATAGCCAAGATCGAAGCTGCCATCATGGCAGAAACAGCAGGTCGCCATACAGTGCCAAGAAACTCTCGAAGCGACAGAGGTAAAGTTTTTAAGCAATAAGCAATGGCAGGATAAGTTAGTAAGAAGGTCGCTATTGTATATCCTACAGCCACTCCATAAGCTCCCCACCGTGCCCCCATAGTCACGCCAACGACCGTGACAGTCGTATAAACTAAACCCCAGCGAAACTGTCTCTGAGTTTGACCTGCTGAGACATAAAGCCACTTTGTGACTCGATACATACTTGTTACTGATACAGAAGCTATCAGCAGTTGAAATAGTGGAACTGCCTCTAGCCATTGCTCTCCCAGCAGTACTAGCAGCAAATTACGAGCTTCGACGAAAGAAAATGCTAGCGCTGGCAAACAAAGAGTAAAAAGTAACGCTAATCCTCGACGACAGTAAGCACGGTATAAGTCTGGATCTCGGTACGCGCGGCTGAGGCTGGTGACTGTAACATCGAACAGGGGATAGTATATCTGTTCAAATGGAAAATACGCCCACTTATAGGCAATGTAATATAATCCGAGTGCTTGCGCCCCACCGAAGTAGCCAATCAGAATGCGATCGAGTTGGTTGCCAATGCGAGTCAAAAACCGGAAACCAGTCAAGTGCGCCCCGTAAGAGAGCATCGATCGCAGGTCGGCATCTAGTTTTGCAGTCTTGGTATAAGTAGTGGGTTGCCAACCGCAAACTAACCAACTGGCAAAGCTTTGAGTCACCTGCATTGCAACGAGCTGAAATACTAATGCCCAGTATCGGAAACCTAACCAAGCAGCACCAACGGCAAAAACAACTCCCACTGTCAGCGCAATAATCTCGATCGCTGTTATCGTTCCAAAACGCATCTGTCGCTTGAGCAACGATCTGTGTTGAAATGTCAGGCACAGACTCGACACCCCAATTGCCATCACCAGAGTGATTTCTACTAACTCCGCCTCTCGATAAAACCAAGCCAGAACTGGAGCCATCAACAACATAAATCCAATGATTAAAGCATTGGGCTTGAGCGAGAACCAAAACATAGCACTGGCTTGCTCGCGATCCAACTTATCCCACTGGATTGTCGCTGTCTCCAGACCGAGGTTTGTCAAACTATCTACGAGTGCGAGTAGGGGAGCCACCATTGCCAGTAATCCAAAATCAGTTGGGGTTAGCAGACGAGCAAGTATAGATGTCGAGCCAAATCCCAACGCGAGTTTGAGTGGCTGGAAGGTAACTGTAACTAAACTAGACTGGAGCGATCTTCTCTTCAGATCGATATGAATGGAATCAGTAGAGTCGTATTGGTTCTGAGCGGCGGTAGATTTAGAATCTACATCGGAATCCATATCCATCTCAGTTGAATTGATGCTTTTGGCGCAGTTTTTGGTAAATTTTCAAGAAACGCTCCGTACATCGGTCTTCACTAAAGTGAGTTAAAGCATACTGACGACCAACTTGTCCCATTCGCTCGGCTAAGCCGGGGTTGAGTAATAAGCGCAGCAGGGCAGCAGTCAAGGCATCCACATCGAGAGGTGGTACTAAGAAACCCGTTATACCATCAATAACTATCTCTGGTTGTGCGCCAACAGCACTAGCAATGACAGATGTACCGCGTATCATTGCCTCAGTCGTAACGTTACCGAATGGCTCTGACCAAAGCGAAGGCACTACCTGCACCCAGGCTGAATCAAAGTGCTTTTCCATTTCAGAACGTGGCAAGTGACCTAACCAAGTCACGTCAGATGCAATTCCAAGTTCCGCCGCTAAAGCTCGTAAAGCATCTTCCTCTGAACCTCGACCTGCAACGATCAACTGCGCTTTAGGAACTTGTGCTTTAGCGCGTGCAAAAGCTCGCAACAAAACGTTAACCCCTTTTTCTGACACCAACCGTCCAGCAAAGGCAACGGTTGGTGGATTGGCGAGGGGTGAACGCATCGATCGCGCAGGTACTCCGTTGTGTACGACTTCGATCGGTCCAATCCCTTCTTTTTCTAACTTTGCTTTCATGCCGTAGCTGAGGGCAACCACCAAATCGAAAGCAGACTGCCAGCGTTGCCACAATTGCCGTTGTACCATCAACACTGCCCAAGATTGAGGTGTGAGGCAGCGATCGCGCAAACAAGCAATTCCAGCAGCAGCTTTACAGGGACGACCATCGGGCAAAAGTTTTGTACCTACAGGGCAAACTGCTTTATAAACAGCTGTTTGGTACAAACACGGCACTTCTTTAAGTAAGGGAAGGATGAGTGGCGAAAGTTGCCACATAAACATGCGTACGTGGACGACATCAGGTCGAAATTCATGCAAAATATGGCGTAGGCTCAAATAGGCAGAGAAATTAGCAGTCTGAGACACAACTTGCCATCGAGTTGTAGTGCCAAAACAACTGTAGTCAGATAAGCAGTGGCTGCCAGCAACTTGTATGGCACGACTAGAGAATAGGCGAACATCATGGCCGCGATCGCGCAAGTTTTGACGCAAACTTAGCATTTGTAACTCGGCTCCCCCAGTCGCTGTACCATAATCATTGATCAGAAGAATCTTCATGCATCTGCACCTAGCGTCGCGGTATTGCTGTCTCTGGCAGTTCTTGTAAGGCAGGCGCAGCTTGAGTGTTTTTCTGCTTCAGATGTCTCTTAGCATAACTTGCAGTCAGGTGACGATTGAGTAGTGTTTCTAGTGGTGCAAAAAGACCGTACATCAATATTTTTCCCAGGAACTGATTTTTAATTCCCAGGGTTAACCGATAGATCAGAGGAAGGATAATTGTCTTTCTGCGCCTCCATCCCAGAGCTTTGTACTTATGTTGAAAGTAGCTATCCTCTACTAAGTGCCATTTTTCGCGCAAACGACTGAGGCTAGCCAACTCCCAAGCATTGCTCCAACGTAGCATGTAGAAATGTACATCTGTCAGCTTCAAGGACTGTCCTGGCACGTACGTAATGATGCTACTTGGCTCAAAGTAAACTGTTCCTCCTGCCTGAATAACACTCATGCAGAAATCCAAATGCTCTTTGGAGTTAAGCATTAACTCATCGAAGAAACCTAGTTGCTCGAAGATTTGAGCGCGGACTAACATGCAGTGAAACTCGCATAACTCCGTTTGCATCCGCTGCATCTTGGGGCGCACGTCTGCTACTTGATGACCTTGTTTATACATCTTTTCGCGCAAGCGGCGTCTACCAGTAGCATCGCATACAACGCGTGCTTCTCCACCAGCACAGTGGACGACTTCATGTACTGGTTCTTCGTGACACATCAGAGGTCCAACAACTGTAGCGCCTGTTTCTTCAGCACATTGAATCAAGGCTTCCAACCAGCCGGGTGAAACGATAATGTCGTTGTCGATGAAGATGACGTACTTAGTATTAACGCGAGCCAAACCCAAGTTTCTAGCACGGTTGGGGAAAAGGTAATAATCCGTCCGAATCAGTTGAAAACTTTTTTCCCGAGCTACGGCTTCTAAATAGCGTTGTACCTCAGTAGGGGAGTTACCGTCTACGTAAATCAACTCAAATGGAATGCGCGTGTTTGCATAAATGCTCTCTAGCGACTTGCGAGTATAGCTGAAACGTTCGCGCGGTGCTACAACAATCGTGACTTGAGGGTTTGTCATGCTACTCAGTCTCTGTTTCTAGCAGTGATATTCTTTAATCCAAAAATGAGATTAGGCAGTTAGCCGGACAAGGTACAGTCTTAATTGACTTTGCTAGAGATCGCTGTAGGCAATTTTTCTAACTGAGATTGCTTTTTGATGCTCGATCGCTCTTCTTTGGTAAACTCTTCATAATAAGAACGTTCTATATTGACATTCCATAAATCGTGCTGCTCTCCCAGGATATTTTTAGCTGCTAGCATTCCAGTTAGCATGGAATGATCCTGATTGTTATAGCGGTGCATCCCATTACGACCAATAGATTGTAAGTTGTCAAACTTGTTTAAATATTCTTGAATGACTTGGAGATGCTGGCGATACTCGCCATCGTACACTGGATAGGCTTTGCGTTGACGAATCACAAATCCATCCTCGACCTGAGACAGCTTAGGTGCTAATCTCAATTCAACAACCTCGCGACTTGCCAGCTCGATCAATTCTGTATTAGATAATTCCCAAAGAGCATCGCCCTCGCTGCAAAAGTATTCCATTCCCAAACAAGTCTTGTTAGGGTTAGGAACCATCGCTGCACTCCAATTCTTAAAGTTTTGAATTCGCCCAACTTTGAATTCTGGACTATGAATGTAAATCCAGTTGTCAGGAAATAAATCTGACCGATCGACGATCAGCGCCACAATCAAAAAATCCCGATATTTCAAACCACGTGCTGCTGTCAATACCCGCTCGGGTGCTGGCGGATCGAGTCGCTGTACGAGCGCCGTTATTGGCATACTCGAGATGAAGCGATCGCCAAAGATTTGGAGCGTGCGATCGCCTTGTCGGGCAGTAATGCTCTTAATCCAAGTTCCTTCCCGTGCGATGCGAGTCACTGCGGTGTTAAGTTGCACCGTAGCACCTTGACTCTCGATAATTTCCTGGCAACGCTCCCACATCATCCCCGGTCCCAAAACAGGATAGTCAAATTTTTTGATTAAGCTCTTAGCATTTTGACTACCAAATAAAGCGTTAACAACCGCCCGTTTGAGCGACATCCCTTGAATGCGTTGCGCTGCCCAGTCCGCCCGAATTCGATTGCAAGGAATACCCCAAACCTTCTCAGTATATGTTTTGAAGAAGATGCTGTACAGGCGATAACCAAATCGATCGATCGCCCACTCTTCAAAATTTTCCGGTTCAGGACTAGGACGTAATCTAGTTTTAAGTTTTGCCTTCAAGTAGCTGAACACAATAAAGATACTCGGAATAATGCCCAAGTTAGATAACGTGTTGAACAATGACAGTGGATAACTGTAAAACTTACCTCGATAGTAAATGCGCGACAGTCGAGGAACTTTGATGAAATCGTCTGCTAAAATCTCTTGCCAGATCTGCTGTACTTCACCAATCTTGGTGTAGAAGCGATGACCGCCAATATCGAAGCGATAGCCTTTATATGTCTCTGTGCGTGAAATTCCACCTACCTTATCGCCTGCCTCGAGGATGAGAGGTTTGACACTTTGCTTGACCAGTTCATACCCAGCAGTCAAACCTGCCGGACCTGCACCGATAATGACAACAGAATAGTGGTTCATATATAAGTCAATCCAGTTTTCAAGTTAAATTCTTATTCACGCAACTATAGAAGAACTCGTTTTGAGCAAACCCCACTTCCGCAATTGATAGCGAGCTGTGCCGATAATAAATGCTAAACCGCTATAGAAGTAGTAAAACCAGTGCCAGGGAATGACTTGGATCGCGAATCGTATTCCCCGTTTGCGCCAAAAGAAGCGATAAACAGGTAAGTTAAGAAATAGGAGCGCCAGACATAGTCCCAAAGCTACAGCTAAAAATCCAGACCACCAGAAGGCTGTAACTACGGCACTAAGCAACCCGAACGCGAGCGCGACGCTCAGGCGGTTAGAAACTTGGAGGTTCAGGTCATTAATTAACAAGCGATCGCGCCAAATCAATTCTGTCCAGGGAAGGGCACGATAGCAGAAGTCAGCCTTGAGTAGCGAACCAATTTCCCAGCGTTTCAGGTGCTTGACCTGTAAAGCTTTATTGAGTCGAATTTTATAACCAGCCTGTTTGAGTCGGTAGCCCAGTTCAATATCTTCTACGGAAGCCCGTTGATATCTATCATCAAAACCCTCAACTTCCAGAAAAACCTCGCGGCGGATAGCACCGCAAGCACCCCAAAAGGTTGAAGCTTCTTCACAGGCAGACTGGTGTACGTAATGGTGCAATAGGTTTCTGTACTGTGACAAGAAGTTGGTTGCACCTGGGGCATCATCGTAGGAACCAATCAGAGCTGCTAAGTTTGGTTCGCGCCTGAAAGTGCTTATCACTTGACTAATAGCGTCTGGACGAACGACGACATCGGCATCGATGAAAAATAGTATCTCACCTTGAGCAAAACAAGCTCCTAAGTTACGCGCTACAGCTGGACCACTCCGTGTATTTGTTCTCATAACTTGAGCGCCAAATTCTCTAGCTACCAACCAAGATCCATCTGTATCTCCATCCGCCGCCACAATAATTTCTAATGGAGAAGGTGTTGTGTTAGCTAGCGCAGATAAGCAGCGACGAAAACTCTCACCTCCGTTATAAACTGGAACAATTACAGATACTTCGATCGCATCAGTAGAAAACATATTTTAAAAGCTTTGCATAACAATGTTATATCTCGACTATTTGTTATTTCAGTAAAGTAAAAGGGTTTCGATCGATTGCTAGCTTAAATCTTTAGATTTTATGATAATGTTTTATACCTTTCAGAAAAATTAGCTAAAAATAGGGATTTCCTATTCAATAAATTTCAGTAAAATTGCCCAATCGACCCTCAAGCAATAATTCTCCATTTTTTTTGACTTCATTTATAGCGAGTAAATCTGGAAAAGTTGATAAGTAAGTATATAAGCAGGAGTATTTTCTTGACCGAAGTTATTAGAGCGCACTCTTAGTGTCTTCTCTTAACAACTTAGTAGCTATAGTGCTGCCTCATTTGTATGTGTAACAAATCTGATATCTATGTTTTTGCTTCCTTGTTATGTTCTCTTAACAGCAAAAACTTGTCGATACAGAAAAGTTCAGAAAAATTCAGTTATACTGGCTTTGAGTGCTTTTATGACATAGATATTTTCAGAACACGCACTTATTCAAATTAATTTTCGCAAAGCATAGCAAACTATTTTTTCCCCATTCAAGGACTTCTTTCAGTCCATACGTTAGGTGCTGATTAGTACTATTAGATAAAACACTTAATATTTTGCCAGTTTTTGATAATGGCTTGTGTTTATGTCGACTAATCGACCTTTCAAGATTTGTCCAATTTTCTGTTTTCTCGAGATACTTTATTATATTTGCTTCTATATTGTATGATTTCTTAAAATAATATGCCAGTTCTAGCCTATAATCAAAATATCCTAAGGTTTAACAAACTATTGTTCATTAGGTGTCTAGCAGCTCGCTACATCTTATATCTAAATCTAAAAAATTTACTTACTGTAACTGCGAGAAAAGATTATTCATACTTGTTTTCTCGAAAGAGAACAAAAATGAGTTTTGCACAAAAGTTGATATAGCTACTCTACTTTTTAGAATACAACCTCGTTCTATTTATATTCTTCCAGCAACTACATATTTCTTAGATGCTTCTGTAAGTAGTTCAAACCAATTTTCAAAATCGTCGCTTATCATGAGTTTTTTATCCAGAGGTAAGATTCCTTCAGCACCTACAGATGTAGAAATAACAGGTAAACCAGCTTCTAGCATCTCTAAAGTTTTTAGCTTGATTCCTCCTCCTTCTAAAAGTGGAACTATCCCAATTTCTGCCTTTTCAAAAAAAATAGTTGGATCTTGAATAAATCCTGTAATTGTAATTTGCTGACAAGCAAGCGCTAAAACTTTTTTAGAAGGATTGGAACCAACTATATAAAGTTTAAATTCTCGATCTTGTCGAATCATCTTCTTGAAACATTTTTCAACAAAGGTAAGAATTGCTTGTTCGTTCTCTAGTCTATCCATAGCAGCCCAGAACAAAAGACTTTTCTTTTCTATTTTTTCCGACTGTCGTTTCACTTGATAAACAAAGCTACTAGCTTGTGGAGATTTTACAACAATTTTCTCCTTATTAACCATAAGCAGGGATGTTAAAAGACTACTATCTTTTTCAGATAAAACCCATAGCTCGCTCGCACTAGAGTAAAGTTTCTGTTCGTAACGAAAAGTTCTAGCTGCTTCAATACTACTTAACCAGCTTCTCGCAGACTGTCTTAAAAAAACTTGAGTCCATATGTCATGTATGCTAATTACAGTTCTAGTTAGTTGTGGATTAATGTACTTTTGGACTACATCGAAATACACAGTGGCATGAGAAAATTCAAAATGAACTATATCATATGTTGTATTTATAAGAAGTTCTTGAATTTTCTTCACAATAACTCTATTAAAACGGGAAGCAAATTTTAAGGGTACTTGATAGTAGTTCAAGCAGTTTATAGTTTTTTTTAACCTGGAGAGTGGATAGGTATAGAGGCTATTACCAAATTCTGCTATTAAATCTCTAGCAGCATCTATTTCTAAAGTATTAGCGATGACAATTACATCAAGAACTTCATGTAAGGCAGCATATTTTGCCAGATTCAGAAAAGCAATTTTTTGTCCAGCTTGAGGATACTGATTTGTAGGAGCGTGAGCTGAAATGAACAAAACTTTTGACATACTACAAATACTATTATGTTAGTCAAACGAGTTGCAGTGAAAAACTAGTGTTGAATAATTCTGCTAGGAACCTCACTTTTGAACTGCTTCCAGAAGCTGCGATCTGTCGCATCGCCAATAAAAGTTTTAATCGAATTACCTTCCTATGGTTCGCACTTTTCCTCAATGTCTACACCATAGATTGGGCAATTAGAACCAAAATATTTTTTCCAAATTACTAAGCTTATACACTAGCAGCACCAACTTCTAGAATATGGAATTTTTTCCAATAAAATTCAAAAAATGACGATAGTAAATGTTACAAGAATGCTTCCACTTCAATATCTCTAAACCTTCAGCATGAGAATCAGAATAAGTTTATAAAGCATTTAGTAAAGTGTTTTCTGAATGAAGTTTAAATAGTTGATTGTAGTGTTAGGCTCATTGTTAGTGCTAAAATGCTCGCCTCGTTGAAAATCTTTCTCTGCTGTTGAGAAATTAAGTATTATAAACTTTATTGTTTTTATGAAGGTTGGATAAGAAGGCGGTACTAGGTTGTTGACGAAATTACGAAAAATGCTTTTCATGATTAAAAACTTTTTTGTAAATACATTTAATAATTTACTGCCTTTGAGTAAGAAAAAAACCCTGATTTGTTCAGGATTAATATAAGCACATTGGGTTAATGTTCAGTTATGTTACCGAAAAAAGAAGCGTTGCTGAATATAAAGTATGAATCAATGAGGAAATGAGACATCCCAGAATTTAAGGTAGCGTAGCAGTCGGAGCGAGTGTCTGATGTGACTGTGCGTAGCTCGTCAGGAGCGCGATCGCGATTATTCGTGCTGTATCGAGTCTTGTTCCTACCACTGCTAGAGCCGTGGAACCACTAAAGAAATGTCCGATCTTGCCTGCGTTTTGTAGGTGCAAGCGTCCTTTAAGAGTTAAGTTTGACTGAGATAAGTAGCTAGGCTGACATTTTACACCTGGCTTGAACTAGTAAGAGAATATATAAACGCTACTAACAATATTGAAATAAAAAGTTCTTATTTTCAAACGATGAAATGGTAACTGATAAACAACGTGCAAAGCACATCATTATTGTTGTGATTTGTAGAAGAGCGAACAATGATGAAAAAACTTGGGCGAACAATGATATTATATGATATTTGTATTTTTTATTTGCATTAACAAAGTATATTTTTATACTAGAATTGTCTTCGCGGTAAACCTTAATAAAAAATGTTTTTTAAATAGATATTGAATTAGATATGGTATGTAATTTGTGTATTAGTTTCAATGGTTGAATCTAGTCGATCGGGATAGTTATGAGAGTCTTAATAGTTAGAGGTGCTTTGTCTGATTGTTTCGTTGGTATGAAGCGACAAATTAAAGTTGAATAAATTTTAAGAAATGTCAGACTTTAAATTGAACTAACGAGCTAATTTGTTCTCTCGGTTGCCAGGTCGCTGCTACTAATTTGAAGTGCAAGTTTCTGCTGGCACATTTCTGATTTCTTCTAGTTAGCCTCGCAGAAGTAAAAACTTTCAGTACTTACCCCTGTAGTGTTAGCCAAGTTGAACCAAATCAAGAGCTTGTTTGTACGACTTGAGGTGCGATTTGATTTTTCCCATTGCACCAATCGAAGTGAGAAATTTTGGCGATCGGCAATCTAGCCCTATTTTACATACCTTTCAACAAAGGAGTTATTTAAGGTGAATCTAACAAAACGTTGTCTGGCGGAATTAATTGGTACATTTTGGTTAGTTCTAGGCGGCTGTGGTAGTGCTGTCTTTGCAGCAGCGTATACCACCGATAGTGCTAGTATTAGCGAGAGTACTGCCTTCCCACTAGGAATTGGTTTTGTCGGTGTTTCTCTAGCCTTTGGTCTAACTGTAATGACAATGGCATACGCCATCGGTCATATCTCTGGCTGTCACCTTAACCCAGCTGTATCTTTCGGACTGTGGGCAGGCAAACGTTTTCCTGGCTCGGAATTGCTCTCTTACATTTTGGCTCAGGTAATAGGTGCTGTCCTAGGTGCAGGAATGGTTTATTTGATTGCGACTGGGAAATCAGGCTTTACTCTTTCTGGTTCTAATCCCCTCGCAACTAATGGGTTTGGCGCTCACTCTCCTGGAGGATATAACCTTGCTGCTGCTTTCATCACTGAAGTGGTGATGACGTTCATGTTTCTGCTGATTATTCTGGGGGCAACGGATGCTCGCGCACCCAAAGCTCTAGCACCAGCTGCAATTGGTTTGGGATTGACACTGATCCACTTGATTAGCATTCCCGTAACTAACACCTCTGTAAATCCAGCTCGCAGTTTAGGACCTGCTGTGTTTGTCGGTAGGGAACTCCTGGGTCAAGTTTGGTTATTTTGGTTAGCTCCAATACTAGGAGCTTTGTTAGCCGGATGGCTCTATTCAAGTGTTTTTAGTGAAGTAGATACCGCAGAACAGCGCGTGAGAGAATTAGTATAATTGTAAGCTCAAATGTTTTGGTCTGGCGCTCCTCGGGAAAACAGGGTAAGAGAATATGCTCTTACCCTGTCTTCATTCTTGGCTTCGGCATCGATCGTGCGGAAGCTTATCTTGGTGATGGGTTGCATGAAGGTGCGATCGGACAGTCTTCAGGTTCGCTTTATGCGATCGCCCTCAGCATCAAAAAAACTGCCTGTAGTCGTCAGCGAACCACTGACAGCAAAATCGAAATTGTCCTCAGTGCCAGAAATCGAATGCTGAAGGTTATAACCCAAGCTATCTACCGGTAAATCTCCTAAAGCGTCGAATTAAGTCGTACACCCGTTACCTCGAGCGCCTTCTCTACGCCGCCACGCTGCTCTTTTGGTGGGTTTTGAGTATAAGTAGATACTGGCGCAAGTTGCACTTGAGCGATCGCGGGCATAAACATGGCGATCGCGCCTGCTAAGCTCAGTACAGATAGTAATTGCAAATTTTATATAATAGCTGCTCACCCACAAATCATCATAAAATTTGCTAATTTACTCCTTTAGAGAGATGTAAAATTTCGATTTTGCGTTGTTTTTAAGCCAGTAATTTTACTGAAACTAATTTCCAATAAGACTACTTAAGTAATAAAAATCAGCAAGAAATTTTCTTAATAGATGAAGTTGACAAGAGATCTTTCTTACGGCAACTATAAGTCGCCCTTACAAAGACAAAACCCGCCTCTGCGGGTTTTCAAACCTTATTCTCTGTAAGTCCGCCTGCGCGGACTTGGTTTGTGTAGCCGCGACTTATAGTTGCTGAAGTTTGGTGTTTCCAACATGTAATTCTCAATCGCGTTTTAAACGAGCTAACAAATTCTGCCAATTAGCAGCAAAAGCACCATAATTCGGAGCGGCTTTGACTTCAAAAGTTAAGTTACCGTCCTGGGGTTGCTCCAGAACTCGAACGCATAGTTCGGCAATTGAATCGCGGCTGACTTTACCTTTGATATTATCCCCTTGGTCAAAAACTAAAGGCTGTATGCCAGGTTCTTCTGTCAACGCACACGGTCTGATAATTGTATAAGGTACGCCAGTTTCTCTCACAGCTTCCTCACCGCGCCATTTCCAGGTTAAAATTCCTCCCAATTGGTCATTTAGACGCACGGCTGGCGGTTCTTCCTCTAAATTAATCCCAGGGCGATTGGGACGAGTTACACCGGCGGAACTGACTAAAATAAATTGAGGTCTTGCACTACCATACGTGCTAATTGACTCGACTTGCAAAGCAAAACCACCAGGAGAAAACTGTGGATTGAGTTCGCCGTTGTATTCAAATTTACTCAACATTAACTGCAGCGAACGAATTTTACTGATGTCGATCGCTGGAGCATCTGGTACGGTTTTTGCTCGAAATACAGCCGTCAATCGATCGAACGGAATGCGAACCGTTATCCATTGATTAGCTACGGTGTCAAAAGAATAGGAATAAGCCATTCCATCCCAACTCGATTCCGTGCGGAGGAAAAACTTATAACGCTTACCGTCTCCCCTTACCCTCAGCGTCACACCTTCGTAGCCAGATAAATCTAATGGCGAAGTGAAATTTTTCGTCCTGACAGAAGCAAAACCGCCGGAGTTGGCTGTAGAAACATCACCTGTAAATAAAGCCGTATCCTCAACAAAACGGATCTCGCTTTGACTGACACCACCCATGACGACATCATCCACAGCACCCCAAATTTGTTGTAATTGGGGAGTTGGTTGGCTGAAATCAAAGATCGTTTTTTCGCTAGTCGGGTTCTGACCCCAATATTGAGACGCCGCTTGGACTAAATTTTTTACCCCCAAATATTCCACTCGTTCTGGGGTATCGCCCACAATTTCAGGCTGATAGAATTTGACACCTTGATTATATTTTTCTCTGTCTGGAGTATCGCCGCCAACTGGTTGCACCCGCACTGCCGTACAGCAAATTACAGCACGGACGTTTGCCATCATTTCTGGCGTTAGGGTTTCTGGCTGGGTAATGTCGCCTACATAAGTTTCTACATCACCCAAAATCGAGCTTGCTCTATCTTTATCTCGGACGAGCGATCGCACCTGATATCCTTTTTCTAAAAGTCGACGTACGACTCGCTTACCTACGCCGCCCGTTGCGCCAGCGACTAGAATTACTCCCACTTGCTTACCTCCAGATAGATGATTGTCAGGTTCGTTAGACACACCTGGGAGTATCTGTTTTAACCAACTCCAGCCAGGAATCGCCTCGAAATAGGCTAAAGTGCGGATGAATCTACCTGCATCCCAGCCAGCACGATTTTTTTCTGTCATGGCTTGTTCTCAGTCACGTCACGAGCAGCTATCTCTATTTTGGTAACAAATCGCGCCGAGATGATTAAGCTTTTGGTACAAATCTTGTATGCAGAATTTACCTATTATATTTTCCTAAATTAAAACTTCCGGATGAATAAAACTGTATCCTGCGGTTTTGAGTTTTCGATTCGATACCCTGGCATTGTAAGGGCGGGTTTCTGATAATTCAGGATTCCACGCTACTTGAGGTAGGTTATAGCGTAAGCATAAGTTGTGCAACAAATCGCGGGACAATGGAGGTTCATCGCTTACCAAATTATAAATACCATCTAATTGCCGTTCTGCGGCAAAGGCGATCGCGCCGACAATATCATCAAGATGAATCCAATTCGTGTAGGTTTTGCCCTTCCCCGGACGAGTCGTACCAAATGCACGACTGAATATTTTTGTCAATTCTCGCCCCTCACCGTAAATTCCTCCTAAGCGTAAGATACAGACTTTTAATTTGTCACTCGCAGCCGAAAGCAATACCTTTTCTGTCTCTGCCAGAACTTGTCCGTTCTGATTCGCTGGCGTTAAAGGTGACTCTTCATCTACCCATGCCCCATTTTTATCGCCGTAAACAGCATAACTACCCGTGTAAATAATCTGTTTGACACTAGTTGGCGGCAACACCTGAACTAAGTTTTTGGCAGTTTGCAGGTATGTAGATTCATAGCTATCGGCTGCAAAAGATTTAGGCGCAATGCTCAAAATGACAATATCTCGATCTTGGATAGCTGACAAAAGAGTAGCTATATCATCCCCCTTGGCTATGACAACTTGCTGGACTAGTTGTTCTAACTCGCTCATTCGTGCCTGAGTTGTCGTGGTTGCGGTAATCTGATACTTACCATCCTGCTGCCAGTGACGCGCGATCGCTTTACCGACATAGCCACAGCCTACAATTGCTACCTTCACAGTTTGCATTTAATCTCCGAGTACTCTATTTACACATGGTTTGACAAAACAAGAATTATATGCATCGATATCATCCCCCTGGCTTTGGACGACAGGCGATCGCCACATCTCTAGGATCGATGGTCTATTACACTCAAGTAGCCGCACCTTGGCTATTCCCCTCTAGTAGCGAATTACCTCCTTTAGTCTTTCTACACTGCTTTGGTGGTGGCGCTTCAGCTTACGAATGGTCTAAAGTTTATCCTGCATTTGCTAGCGAGTACCGCATTCTAGCAGCCGACTTAATTGGTTGGGGCGAGTCAGCGCATCCCGCACGGGAATATCAAATTGCCGATTATCTCACCACAATTGCTGAATTTCTGCAAACTTTTCATCCTCCCATCAAGGTAGTCGCTTCCTCTTTAACAGCAGCATTAATAATTCGCCTTGCCGTTCAGCGTCCCGAATTATTTCAATCTCTCTTGCTCATCTGTCCCTCTGGGTTTGACGACTTCGGCGAAGGTGCGGGACGCAGACTACCGCTACAGTTAATTAGCACCCCCTTACTCGATCGCCTAATTTATGCCCTAGGCGCAGAAAACGAAGTCTCTGTGCGTAACTTTCTTCAGCAATTTCTCTTTGCTAAACCAGAACGAGTCACGCCAGAAATGGTAGCAGCTTATCTTGCTTCTGCCCAAAAACCCAATGCCGAATACGCTGCCCTTGCTTTCCTCAAAGCTAATCTCTACTTTGACTTGGCTTTATACGTACCGCAGTTAACCGTAACCACAGTTATTTTGTGGGGAGAGCAAGCACAATTTACCAAAATAGGCTTAGGAAGACGCTTAGCAAATCTGAATCCACGATCGATTATTGCCTTTGAGGCGATCGCCCATGCTGGCGTTCTACCGCATTTAGAAACTCCAGAAATTGCGATCGGCTTGTTACAGAAGTACTTATAGGAGTGGTGCGTAGGGTTCAGGAACAAGGAGGACAAGAAAGCAGAGGGGCACAGGAGAATCGCAACCAAATACCAATTACCACGTGCAACATTTATTTACACAGTCAACAAAATATTATAGAGATATGCCTATTAATAAAATTGCTTCCCCCCAATTAGGGAAAAACAGGAAAAAAGGCTTGCTAAAGCCAACAGCCAGACAAAGGAGAGTAAGCAGCTTGTGCTTGAAAGGTTGAAACAGGATCTAAAAAATGACCTGATTGCAGGATTATTGGTCGTCATTCCCCTAGCTACTACAATCTGGCTGACGATCGCGGTTGCTAGTTGGACGATCGAATTTCTGACGCGGATTCCCAAACAACTGAATCCGTTGGATGAAATGAATCCCTTACTTGTGAATCTCATCAACTTAGCAGTGGGTCTAGCAGTACCGCTGCTGTGCATCTTAGCGATCGGCTTGATGGCACGCAATATCGCCGGACGCTGGCTGCTCGATGTCGGAGAACAATTATTACAAGCCATTCCCCTAGCTGGAGCAGTCTACAAAACCTTAAAACAATTACTCGAAACCCTGCTCAAAGACACTAATGGAAAGTTTCGACGCGTTATTCTAATAGAGTATCCTCGGCGGGGTGTATGGGCGATCGCCTTTGTGACTGGGATTATGAGTCATGAAATTCAATCTCACATGAATCGTCCCATGTTGAGCGTATTTATTCCCACAACCCCAAATCCAACTACCGGATGGTATGCCATTGTTCCAGCAGACGAAGCGATCGACCTTTCTATGTCCGTTGAAGATGCTTTTAAAGTAATTATCTCTGGTGGCATCGTTTCCCCCACTACGCCCTTACCCCCAATCTTGTTGGATCGCCAAGGACAAGCTATTAATCAGTGACCAGTTATCAGTTATCAGCGAACAGGAGTTAGGAGTCAGGAGTTGTTTAATCTCCTCTGCCCCTGAAGCTCCTCTGCTTCCTTGTCTCCCCACACCCTACACCCGCATCAACACGCACCACGCACGACGCACCACTCTCCTATGAAAGCACGTAGTATTGCTCGCGAATTGGCTCTGCTTAGTTTAAGTCAGCTGCCCAGTTCCTCAGAAAAATTAGAATCTCAACAACTATCTAATTTGTTAGTTGCAGCCGTCAGAACTTTGACGACAGAAGTAGAAGATGCACTGGAGACGGCTTCTGGAGAAATTCAGCGGGCAAACGATCGCCTCTTAACGAGCGAAACCCGTGCTAACGATGTCCAGACAGCTAGAGCCATGTTGCAAGATGGGATTCAATTGACCCAAAATGCAATTAATCGCCTCGCTACGGCTATGCAATTACCAGAAATAATTCAATCAGCCACAGCAGCAGAACCAAATTTTGATGTCCGCCGTTACGCACTGACACTTGTAAATACAGTCCATCAAAACCGAGCTGAAATTGACGAGACTCTAGAACAGGCTTTGGTAGACTGGCAATTAAATCGACTGGCGCGGATCGATCGCGATATCCTGCGCATTGCGGTAGCCGAAATTGAATTTTTAGGTTTTCAAGATCGAGTTAGCGTGGCGATCGATGAAGCAGTAGAACTCGCAAAGCGGTACAGTGGAGACGAGGGATACAAATTTATCAATGGCGTTCTGCGCCGCGTTACCGATCGCTTGAAACTACAAGCGAAAGAAAATAGAAAACAGGAGACAGGAGACAGGAGACAGGAGAAGTCGGAAGTCAAAAGTATTCCCACCGATCGCTAACCGCTCACTACTACGCAGCCAAAAGGGCGCGAAGATGCTTCGTCGCTCGCTACTTCACTACTCACTACTCACTACTCACTCTCTACCGATCTCCGATCATGGTTTTTAACTGGTTCCGCCGCAAACACGATGAATCTTCTACTCCTAAAGAGGAACAACCTGCTACTCCCGCACCGGAACAGCCAGCAGACGTACTTCAGGAACAACCCACTCAAGAGGCAGTAGATTATCTCAGCTTTGCTAAAGCAGCCTATAAGAGCATTCAAGAAAGGCAGCAGCAGGCTCCAGAGAAGAGAGCTGAGGAAGCTGAGGGAGCTGAGGCGGCTGAGGCAACTGAGGTTGTAGAAGAAACACCTGCCGAGTTATCGGAATCCGAGGCAGAGTCTTCTCTAGCACCAGTGGAGCCACCTGTCAATCTAGAAGAAACAGTTACAGCAGAAACAGCTACACCAGCAGAACCGATCGCAACTGAGGAAATAGTTGCAATAGAAGCATCAGCGATCGTAGAGGAGGAAAGCACACTAGAAGCAACTACACTAGAGACAACTACGCCAGAGGAAGAAACACCAGAGGAAACAGCGAGCGTACCTTTTTGGGCAACAGAGTCAGAGCGTCAGGCAAGGTTGGAGAGGCTGAAGGCAACCGCGATCGAGGAACCAGAGCCAGAGGTAGTACAGCCAGTAGCAGCAACGTCAAAAGAGACGATCGAAGTTACGACATCTACAGCCGATATTGACTTAGCTCCTGAGTTTAGTTTTGATGAAGGATTTTTGTGGTCAACAGAAGTTCTGGCAGCGCAAGGACGGCGACCGGAAGATGTTTCGATTGAAGAAATTACTTGGTTGAAAAAGCTGCGACAGGGTTTAGGCAAAACGCGCCGTAACATTGTCAACCAGTTAAAATCGATTGTCGGTCAAGGACCGCTGAACCAAGCAGCAGTTATAGAAATTGAAGCCCTATTGCTACAAGCCGATGTTGGGGTAGAGGCAACAGACTACATTATCGAAGCCTTGCAAAATCAGATCAAGCAAGCAGCCTTGCCCCCAGATGCCGCGATCGCTTATCTGAAAAAAATTCTTCGAGATATGCTCGATCGCCCCCTGCAAAATCGCAGCCCTGTTTTTGCGCCAGAAAAGGATAAGCTGAATATTTGGTTAATTACCGGGGTCAATGGAGCGGGTAAGACTACAACTATTGGTAAAATCGCCCATATTGCCCAAAAATCCGGCTACAACTGCCTAATTGGAGCAGCAGACACCTTTCGCGCCGCTGCCGTAGAACAAGTGAAGGTATGGGGTGCGAGGAGCAATGTCGATGTGATTGCCAACCCTGGTAAAAATACCGATCCAGCCGCAGTGGTATTTGATGCGATCGCCGCCGCCCAAGCACGACACACAGAATTACTGCTCGTCGATACGGCTGGGCGACTGCAAAATAAGAAAAACTTGATGGACGAACTCAGTAAAATTCGCCGCATCGTCGATAAAAAAGCCGCCGATGCCCAAGTCGAATCCCTACTCGTTCTCGATGCTACCCTAGGACAAAACGGCTTACGACAGGCAGAAGTGTTTGCCCAAGCAGCTCAACTCAGTGGCGTAGTCTTAACTAAACTAGATGGCACGGCTAAAGGTGGCGTGGCTTTAGCAGTAGTACAGCAACTCAATCTACCAATTCGCTTTATCGGCGCTGGGGAAGGTATCGAAGATCTACGTCCTTTTTCTAGCTATGAATTTGTAGAAGCACTGATTGGAACGTGATTGGGTAGGGGCGGGTTCACCAGATCTATAGATCTATATAGGAACAACAAATAATTCAGGCAAACCCGCCCGTACGGGAATTGTAGACGCTGAGGCAGTCAATTTTTGCTTTTGCGCAAAACCCACCCGTACGGGAATTGTAGGGATGGTTTCACCAAGCATATCGATGGATAACAAATAATTCGGCTAAACTCACCCGTATTGAAGTAAAGATAGGGAAACAAAAAATTCCCTGATTCCCTACCACCTATCCCTTATTTTTAAATTCAGTAATACTTCGACAGCAATTGTATTGAATTTTAAGTTAAGATATCTCAACTTAACACTATCGATCCTACCTATGCGCAGAAGTAAATGAAATGCAGCCGCTACTTAGTTTTAGCAAAATCCAAAATTAACATTAAGCTTTTTTAGGCAACCTTGTTGTCAAAGAAACTATACTAACAGGAGCAAAAGAGGATAAAAGACGCTTTTTTTATTTTACCTATAGGTATATTCTTCAAGAGACATTGCTAAACTACTTAGCTATCCGTTTTATGACTCTTACTGTCTGACTTGATGGCTCACGACTACTCTCTAACATAATAAAACTAAACCCGTGTCTGTGCCTCAACCGCCCTTCCAACCCACCGATCGAACTAACAGCGCCACTACAGATGTTAACCCAGTTGTAGCGCTCAAAGAACTAGTGGCGCGCCTGTATCGGGAACAGAATAAGGTACAAGATTTGCTTAGTTCCTTGGGATTTGCCCTCAGGAGCTTCAATAATTTGAATCAGTTTCTCGAACTGATTCCGTTAATAGCAACGCGGGTAACGGATGCTGACGGCGGGGTGCTGTTCCTCTACAAATCTAACGGTCAGGTGAGCCTAGAAAAGCTACACTGCCAAGATATTCACCAACGCAAACAAATCCGTAAAGCTTTAGAAACAGCAACGAGCGCCGTCACCACCGCACTGACAACAGCCCAACTCGTACCTGCTACGGCAACTTTGGATGCTCAAGTCAGCCATCACTTAGGATCGCAAATACAGTTATTTGGTACGACAATTTTAGTCAAGCAGGCGGAACGGGGAAGATTATATGTCTTTAGCAGCGATCCTGAATATACTTGGACGGAAACTAGACAGAAATTAGTCCGACTTGTTGCCGACCAAACAGCAGTAGCAATTGAAAACGACGAGCTTAAAGTAGAACTACGTAAAAAAGAGCGTCTAGACCGCGAGTTAGAAATTGGCGCAGAAATTCAATTACGACTTTTACCCCGCCAATGTCCTAACGTTCCAGGGGTATCTCTAGCGGCGAGATGTCAGCCAGCAAACCGCGTTGGCGGAGACTACTATGATTTTATACCTATTGAACGAAACTTAAGCCAAGTAGAGGATAAAAGTAGCAGCTCCGATACCGATAGTTGCTGGGGCTTGGTAATTGGTGATGTAATGGGCAAAGGGGTTCCAGCTGGACTCATCATGACTATGACGCGAGGGATGTTGCGCGCTGAGGCGTTAAACGAACATTCTCCAGCTCGAATTTTGCAGCATTTGAATCGGGTCATGTATGCCGATTTAGAAAATTCCCATCGTTTTGTGACTTTATTCTATTCAGAATACAATCCGCAGACGCGCAGGCTGACTTACAGCAATGCAGCCCATAACCCACCCCTATTATGGCAAGCAGCCACAAAAACAGTGAAGCGCTTAGATACTTCAATAGGCGGCATGTTGATCGGGCTTGATGCTCATAGCAATTATGAAGACGCTCAAGTTCAGTTAGAACCAGGAGACACAATTATTTACTATACAGACGGGTTTACCGATGCTGCGAATCAAAGTGGCGATCGCTTTGACGATGAAAGGCTCGAACGCGAGTTTAGATTTGCTTGCCGTCACTGTCAAGACCCTCAAGCAATTCTCGAATACCTCTTCGCTCAAGTTCACAAATTTATCAGCGGCGCAACTAACCAAAATAAAGACGATATGACATTGGTAGTGATGCGAATTAATTAAGTTAATTAGCTCTTTTGGTAATTGGCTGACTGATGACTAGTCACTAATACTAGTCACTACCAATTCTATGTGTTACGACAGTCATGAACTTATGCTGCCTCTAGAAGGCAAATATTTCAAATATTTAGCTAGGAGATTGACTCGTTATGGTTGTCGATGCAGTTCTTCCACTCAATACTTGGTTTTCCCACTACACCCAAGTCTTTAGCTCTGTGTCTCAGATACTTTGGCACTTGCCTTGGCATAGTACGCTAGCTCAAAATATCAAAGATCCAGATCTGTTAGGTCAATGGCAGAAAGCTTTCGATCACTTTATCCAATCAGGTCAAGTATGGGCTTTGCTGATTGGAATTTTTATCGGCTTTTTGGTAAAAAGCATGACTAGCTTCGGTTAACAGTTATCAGCGACCAGTGTAAAGATGTTACGTATAACATCTTTACAAAATGCCAGCAACAGAGGTTGTTAGTAAAAACCAGAGTCTTTGTCATTTACAGAAAGCTTGGTTGTAGCTGATAACTGCTAACTGTTAACTAATCTTAGTTACTAGCTGCTGTATCCTCATCTTCCTCAGCCTGGGGTTGAGGTTGATTTCTGCGATTCTGCATCCGACCTGTAGTTGTACGTTTACGAAACTTACGGGCATATGCCTGATTCCGTAGCGCCTTTTCTTTTTTTTGGTTGCGGCGCTTAGCCATGTTCACCTCATTATTTGTAGACAACAAAACACCACCCCTAGAGTTCCTAGAGGCGATTGAACTCACCGACATCAGCGGTATTTTCCCAGCTTAGCGGATTAATGTCATCAGTATAAACTAATTGGGCTGTAGTAGTCAGCTAACTCTACCTTAGTAGTCAGCTAACTCTACCTTGGTAGGCTCGATCGCCAACAGTGTTTTCAATGCAAGGAATTTATCAAAAACTTTTATTATCCAGTCATCTTAACAACTTTCAATAGTCAATATCAGGAAAAAGTTATAGCTACTAGTAGCTCTGGGTCTAGTTCTGAGTATAGATAAATAAATGATAGTATTAATTTAAACAATCTTAAGATATTACCAAAACTGGGATAAACTACCTATGTAAGATTTAACTGACTTTTGCAAAATATTAAGATTTATAAATTTTAATTAACGGTTAAATAGTGATTCTTTCTAGTTTTAAGGCTACTGCCCAACCCTTACGTCGCTGGTGGCGATTTATTCAAACCGTCATCGGCATTATATTTCGTCATCCCGTTCCAGGTACGAGTATTATTCCCATCTTGCCGGATGGACGTATCGTTTTGATTCGACGCCGCGATAATGGGCTGTGGTCGCTACCAGGAGGAATGGTAGATTGGGGCGAGGATGTAGCTACAGCAGTTCAACGAGAATTAGTAGAGGAAACGGGGCTGAATTTAGTCAAAATTCGGCGATTGGTAGGAGTCTATTCTGCACCCGATCGCGATCCGCGCATCCATTCGATTTGTATTGTAGTTGAGGCAGATGTTACAGGCAGGATGAAAGTACGCGACCCCCTAGAAGTCATGGAAGTTCGTGCGTTTCCTCCTGGTGCTTTACCTCCCGGTCAACTTGCCCACGACCACAGCCAACAATTGCAGGACTATTTTGCAGGGTTAACTACTCTCGCCTAACTCACGAAACTTTTGCCTCGACTTGAGACTTAAGATATTCCGTATTGACTCCCGACTCTCGCACGAGGGCGATTTTACCCGTACGGGCAACCTCCCGCAGTCCAAACTTTTGTAGCAACTGCACGATCGCGACAATTTTACCAGGATCGCCGACAACTTCTAAAGTGAGAGAGTCTTCAGCCACATCGACGACTCTAGCGCGAAAGATTTGAGCAATTTCAATCACTTCCGAGCGATTGGAGCTAGTTGCACTAACTTTAATCAACATCAATTCCCGCTCGACACAAGGAACTTCAGTAATGTCTTGAACTTTGAGGACGTGGACGAGCTTATATAGCTGCTTGGTAAGTTGTTCGATGACGCGATCGTCCCCAGGGACTACCATTGTAATCCGAGAGACTCCGTTTTGCTCTGCTTGACCGACAGCAAGACTTTCAATATTGAAGCCCCGACGGGCAAATAAACCAGCAATGCGGGTCAGTACTCCCGCTTCATCTTCCACTAGAACTGAAAGGGTGTGTTTCATGTTTAATGGTTGATGGTTGATGGTTGATAGTCCACGCTAGCGCTACACTGCGTGAAGATAGTTGGTGGTTGGTGGTTGCTACTCACTGCTCCTGCTTCCTGTCGGTTAAATGATTCAATCTGTTCAGCCTTATATTTTATCTTGTCTATCTTGTCTTTCGATCTCAACGGATTGTTTCGTAGCTGAAAAAAAACGCGTGCATCTTTAGCTGAAAGAGCGATCGCCAAGTAGATAGCGAGGCTTGTGGCGCAATTTTAGGTTAAAAATTGGCTAAAAAAATTAAATTTAACTTAATTAAATTTCAATTCGCTGATTTACTCTTAAGATTATCAACTTGTGACTAAATCTTCTTTCAGATAGGTGTGGCGATCGCTACGCAAACTTACACTGAGAGCAGTTAATTACTGAAGGAGAAAAAATCTATGGGTTGGTTACAAAGATTGTTTGGCATGGAAAAACCGCAAAACGCTCAAGTGAATCCTACGCCACAAGCTGCTGCTGCCACTGAATCAGTCCCTCCCGAACGTCTAGGATTGAATGGAGAATACGATCAGAGTGGCTTGGCTAAGCGGGTTGCTTTAGCATTTGATGAAGATCCAGGCTTAACTGACGTCGATACTCTCTACGTGGCTCAAACAGGCAGCACGGTGGTTTTAAAAGGCAAGGTTCCTAGCCAAGATATTTTGCAAAAAATGGTTTCTGTTGCTAGAAACGTTCAAGGTGCAACTGACGTAACTACCGATCAAGTCAGTATCGGATAACAACTGACCGTTGATTGTTAATGGTTAATAGCGACACAAACAATTAACCATTAACAACTAATTATTGACTTTATTGACTTTATCTAGAGCAAGGTTGGGACGGGCAAGAAAAGAGTCCATCCAGTTCAAAACTGCTTGGTTAACTTCCTCGGGGCACTCATCATGGGGGCAGTGTCCGGCATTGTCTAGAGTCAATAGCTGGACGTTAGAATTGTAGGCAGCAAACTGGGAAGCAAAAGCTGGCGGGATCATGCGATCTTGCTGTCCCCATATAAGTAGGATGGGAACATTTAGATCGGGGAGAAGACTTTTGACTGGCAGACTAAACTGAGCGCCAATCATTGCTTTGAGAATAGCAGAAAAAGCCTGAGCCGAGCCTCGATCTTGGGCGGGACCAACCAGAATATCTACTAATTCATCAGTAATGGCTTCGGAGTTAGCGTAAGCAAGACTAGCCCAACGCCTAACCACTCCTGGGCGACGGACGATCCGAAATATAGTTTTTAGTAATAGTGGGGAAGCAAACAAATTTTCTACAGCCGCGATCGCGGGGCGTAAAATTTTAGGTATGGTCTCTTGCCGAATGGAAAGATCGGGCAAGCTCAGCATTACTACACCTTGCACCATATCGGGATGCATTGCGGCTGCGGTAAGCGAGACCAACGAACCAATTGAATTCCCAACTAAGACAACTGGATGCTGAATAAACGTGCGCCAGAAGTCGTAGACTTGTTCTACCCACAGTTCTACCTTATAGCTGACTGGAGCTTTTTCTGACGCACCAAACCCCAACATATCCAGCGCGTAAACTGTATGCTGTTCTCCTAGGACGGCTAAGTTTTGTCGCCAATGACCGATTGACGTGCCAAAGCCATGCAATAAGATGAGGGGTGTTGTCTGAGAATGGGGTTGGTCTGGGCGAATAAAAGTGTAGCGAGTCTGCCAGCCACGCCAAATCCAGTCTCTTTGACTGCCAACCCGTTGCTGCCAGTGCAATAAGGTATCCACGCTTGTTTGGTTTAAATTGAATAAAGTTATAAAATCTCTAAATTATTTTAACAATTGAGATGTTTGGATGGGATGCGATCGCGCTTATGCTGGTAAATTAAGGTGAGCTTAACAAATGGATGGCGATCGGGGTTCGCAAATAGAGGAATTTCCCTACCCCTATCTAGCAGAAAAAAGTGCTATCGTGAATTGCAAGTACCAAGAAAGCCTGCTGTTTGCTATGGATTGAAGACCTTAAATGTCCGTTCCCGAAAACCGATTGGTTGGTGTGAAGGTATACATAGTTGTCTTAGTCTAATAGTTGCTCAAGCTGGATGTATCCCAGTTATCTAACAAACAGTTGCTAATAATTCTATATGCCTGTGATTGAAAAAAGAAGACCCACAAAAGATTTACCCCAAATTAACGAACGCATTCGCTTCCCGAAGATTCGAGTCATCGATACTGATGGCAGTCAGATGGGAATTTTGACTCCCTACGAAGCACTGCAAATTGCTGAGGAAAAAGAACTAGACCTGGTTCTGCTCAGCGATAAAGCTGACCCGCCCGTGTGCCGAATTATGGACTACGGCAAGTATAAATTCGAGCAGGAGAAGAAGGCGCGGGAAGCTCGTAAGAAACAGCACACGGCTGACGTGAAAGAAGTGAAGATGCGCTACAAGATTGAGGAACACGACTATCGAGTGCGCGTCAACCAAGCCGAACGCTTCTTGAAAGATGGCGATAAGGTGAAAGCAACTGTGATGTTCCGAGGTCGGGAAATTCAACACAGCGATTTAGCAGAAACCTTGCTCAAGCGTATGGCGACGGATCTGCAAGAGGTGGGAGAGTTACAACAAGCGCCGAAGAAGGAAGGGCGCAATATGATGATGTTAATCTCTCCGAAGAAGTAGATCCCCCCAACCCCCCTTTTTAAGGGGGGCTTTTGATTTGCGATCCTTGTGAAAAAGGAAGGCTTTTGATTTGCGATCGCGCTGAGAAAGTAGATCCCCCCAACCCCCCTTTTTAAGGGGGGCTTTTGATTTGCGATCGCGCGTTATGATAGTAGACTTGCGTGCGATCGCAGTTCTGTTTTCATATGGGGCGCAGGCGCAAGATAGAGATTATGGATTTATTGCGGTAGTTTGTGGGATAGATGTAGTCGGGTTGAAAGAACCGAGTACGAAAACGTGCTTATCTGTGTGAATTACCAAAAACTTTCCATCCATGACCCACGCACTTGTAACTCTGGAGTCATATTGCCATTCATCGACATTAAAAATTATTTTGTTTAGCTCTACTAAGACTGAAGTGGATGTGGATCTTACAACTGCTCGCTTCCAGGTAAAGTAACGCTTTGTCCATCTCCAGCCGTGAGAGCTACCACAGGGAAAAGCAAAATAATAACTTATAATTGGTAGGCTAAAGCCAATGGTACTACACTCGATTCTCAACCCCTCTTTTGAAGGAGATGCATAGTTAATACTTACATTGTCTTGCTGCTCTGTATAGCCAGGACTCAGATGTGCTAAAGGCTTAACTTCGTCTAGATTTACTTCATTCATGGGTTTCCAGTGGGTTTGTTGCGTTTCTAGTTCAAGTACAAAAGCATTTTTGGAATCGGGAAAAAAGACTTTCTCGTCTGGAATGAATAACAGGCTATTAGCCATGTCTAACCAATAGGGAGCGCGAATTGAGGCGTATTTAATTTCTCCTAGCTGGGCGAGATTAAATATTTTGACTAGTCGCCTTCCCCAAGTTACAAATAATGGACTAACCCAACGAAACTGGTAGTATGTAACCAACGAAATAAGCAGCCACCCAAAAATCTGAAGTACGAGAGAGCTTTGCCAAATTAAAAAAACTCCAAACAAGAAAAATATAAAACTATAAATTCTAAACGGCATATTTTCAACAACTCTTAGAAATCGTGATGTATTTTGCTGTTTCAGACATAATCAATAATCTTATCTAGCAGAAAAACGTAAAATTCCACTGTACTAGGACAAATCTACTAAATCCGTACCTTCCGCGATCGCTTTTTACTGGCTAAACCTGAAAGTATTCCCTGTGGTGCGCCAGGAAAGAGGAAGTTGCAAGGGTGAAACACAATCAAAAAATTCGCGGTATCGATCCTGAATTATTGGGATCGATCTATGGCTTTGTGGGCGTATTCGGCTTTAGCCTGACATTACCAGCAACTCGCGCTGCCGTCACCGATTTCGACCCCAATTTTGTTGGTTTAGGAAGGGCGATTGTCGCAGCATTTTTGGCAATGTTAGTTTTACGAACAACTCGTCAACCTTTACCCAAGAGCCGTTACTGGAAAAGTATAGCAATTGTCGCTGCCGGAGTCGTTTTAGGATTCCCCCTACTCTCAGCTTGGGCAATGCAACAGCTACCAGCTGCCCACGGCGGAGTTGTTCTAGGACTGATGCCTTTAGCAACGGCATTAGCAGGTGCATGGCGATTAGGGGAACGCCCCAGTTTCGGTTTCTGGATTGCTAGTATTGCTGGTAGTATTACTGTTGTACTATTTGCCATCGCTTCGGGTGCAGGACAAATGCACTGGGCAGATGCGATCTTACTCGGTGCGGGATTTGCTGCTGCTATGAGTTATGCCGAAGGGGGACGGTTGGCAAAAGATTTAGGCGGCTGGCAAGTCATTTGTTGGGCATTAGTATTTACAGCACCAGTTTTGGTTATTCCTACTGCGATCGCAGTTTATCAACATGGATTAACCGCTTCCCCTTCTGCTTGGTTGGGATTTGCCTATGTCAGTATTATCAGTCAATTTCTGGCTTTTTTCCCTTGGTATCGCGGCTTAGCTTTGGGTGGTGTCGCCAGAGTCGGACAAGTTCAACTTTTACAACCGTTTTTGACAATTTTCGCCTCAGCCCTCTTACTGGGTGAGGCAATTACACCTCTAACCCTAGGCGCTGCAACTATAGTAGTGATGACAGTGGCATTAGGTAAAAAGGCAACAATTCAAAAAAAAGTCAAAAGTTAAAAGTTAAAAGTCAAAACTATAACAATACTTATAAACTCACACCAACTACCAACTAGCATGAAAGCCCAAGCGATCGCCTCTTTTGGGGAACCCAATGTATTCCAAACCATAGATCTACCTAAACCAGAAGTTATTCCTGGTTATGTCTTGATTCGAGTTGCAGCTACCAGCGTCAATCCAGTTGATTTTAAACTGCGACGGGGAGCCATGCCCGCGATCGCGCCTGAATTTCCTGCCGTGTTGCATGGAGATGTGGCGGGGGTAGTAGAAGCAGTAGGGGAAGGAGTCACCACCTTTCAACCTGGGGATGAAGTCTTCGCTTGCGCAGGCGGATTCAAAGGTATGGGCGGTGCTTTAGCAGAATATATGCTAGCCGATGCCGACTTACTCGCATTAAAGCCGAAATCTCTTTCGATGAAAGAAGCTGCTGCCCTTCCTTTAGTGGCAATTACAGCCTGGGAAAGTCTGATTTATCGCGCCAAAATACAGCCAGGGCAAACAGTACTAGTTCATGCTGCAACTGGGGGAGTGGGTCATATTGGCATCCAACTGGCGAAATGGGCAGGGGCAAAAGTTTATACTACAGTTTCTAATGAAGAAAAAGCAGCGATCGCCCGCGATTTAGGAGCCGATGCGGTCATCAATTACCGTCAGCAAAGCGTAGATGATTACGTAGCAGAACATACTTCAGGTAAAGGCTTTGACGTAGTTTTCGATACAGTAGGTAAAGACAACCTCGATCGCTCTTTTGCTGCGGCTGCAATGCACGGCACAGTAGTTTCCATTTCTACCCGATCCACCCACGACCTCAGCCCCCTCCATGCCAAAGGACTAACCTTGCACGTTGTTTTCATGCTTTTACGTCTGCTACACGGCACGGAACGGGTGGAACATGGGAAAATCCTCTTCAACGTCGCTAAACTCGTAGACCAAGGTAGAATTCGCCCCTTACTCGACCCCCAGTCTTTCCATTTCTCTGAAGTCGCAGAAGCCCATCGCTATGCTGAATCAGGTCAAGCAGTCGGAAAAATTGTATTGGAACAATAAAAGCAGCTAGGGTAGGAAGTCAAAAGTCAAAAGTTAGAAGTATTTCACGCACCATTCTCTTTCCCGACTCCCGACTCCCGATTCCCGACTCCCCTCTTAATCAGCAAACCCCACTACCACTTTATTTTCCACGATTAAATCTGGCAATCCTTCCAGCTTTTCTGCGGCTGAGGGAGGGGCTGCTTCCTTGGGGACAAAAATCGTCAATCCATCTGGAATGCATTTGACATCTATCGGTGTATTACCAATGATTTCTCCATCTAAAACAACTTTTTGCGGCGGATCGGTGCGGATTATGACTCGTTGGGCGCGTAAATATCCTACATCATCTCGTTCGGCTGCATTCTCGTTTAAAGCTGTAGAGAGTAAGTGAAAAGAAGCCGCGATCGCGCCTGCACGAGTTGTAGAAGAAACTACGGTAACATCTAATAGTCCATCATCAAATACCACCCCATCTGGACCTTGAGCTAAAATCGATGTCGGTGGTGCAGCGTTGGCTACGGTGACCGCAGTAGCCGTGACGTTGACAACTTTGTCTTCTGTCTCAATTTCTGCAGTAAAACTTTCTAGTTCGCGTAGCTGTTGCAGCCCAGCCATCACGTAAGCTAGCATCCCAAATCGCTTTTTCGCCTGACGATCTGCTTTTTCTACCGTTTCTGCTTCAAACCCAATTCCAGCTAGTAACACCATCGGGCGACCGTTGCACAAGGCTGCATCGACTTTGCGCGTTGCACCCCCCAAAATTGTCTTGCAAGCCGCCTCAATTGTGTCTGGTAGTTCTAAGGCTGCTGCAAAGGCGTTAGCCGTACCGCGAGAAATCACGCCTAGGGGAATATCTGTCTCTACCAAAGCATCAGCCGCAGCCGATAGAGTCCCGTCGCCACCAGAAGCGATAATCACTTTTGCACCATCTGCGATCGCTTGTCGGGCGATTTCATCTGCGTCCATTTCTGCTGTTGTCATCCGAATATCTAAGTCAAACTCCGGTTCTAGTAACTCTCTAATTTGTGCTAAATCTTGTTCGGGGTCGCTTTGACCAGCAACGGGGTTAAATATCAGGCAAGCTGTCTTTCGGGTCATAAAATCTTCCGATTCTGCACTTAGATAGTTGCGTTTTCTTTTAAACTAGCAGCTGAAATACCTATACTGTCACTATATCCTAGGTTACAATTACTTTATGACAGACCCCTTAATGTACCAAGAAGACAACTTTGTTGTTCTAGAACCTAACCAACCAGAACAGTTTCTCACTGCTGCTGAATTGTTAGAAAAGCTTAAAGGTGTTTTGAGTCAAAGGCAACAGAATTTACCGCCAGAGTTGCAAAAGTTCAACTCTATCGACGCTCAAGCCAAGTATTTAATCGATACGAGTTGCGATTTAAACTTAGAACCAGGGCAGTTTTTACAGTGGTACGCCGTGCGGTTGGAAAAGTGATAGTTCAATGAGATTTATCAAAAAGCTTGCCAAACTATTAGGAATAAGTTTGGCTATTTTATTATTATTTTTCTGTTTACCCGATTTTGCTTATGCCCGTGGCGGTTGTTTTGGGGAAGGAACTACAATTTCAACTCCAACAGGTGTCAAGCTAATTGAGCAATTACATCCAGGCGATCGCCTTATTAGCTACAACTTTACCACGCATCATTCTGAAGTAGGAGAAATCGGCGAAATTCAAGTTTTATCTTCTCCCGATTATTTCGTAATTAACAATACGCTGAAGGTTACAGGAACTCACCCTTTTTACGTTCAAAATTCTACAGATATAGATTTAGTTGAAGCACGAAGACTAAAGGTAGGCGATCGCCTTGTAGGAGAAGATATTGCTAATCCTATTATTTCTTCTATTAAGCATATAAAGAAAAATATTACTGTCTATAATCTTATCTCCATTAATTCTCAGCATAACTTTTATGCAAACAAAATTTTAGTACATAACAAAGGTAGTGGAGGCGGTGGGAGTGGAGGCGGTGGTGGTAGAGACTTTTCTGGAAGAGGACATGGAGGCGGTTCATCTGCTCCAATTACTAAAAAGACTATCTACAGTTTTGTATTTGTGTGTATGCTTTTATTAGCTGTACTAGTACCTTTTGGTTTTCGACGAGAAATTTATAACTCTATTCGTTTCTTTAACAAAGATTTTACTAGTAATTTAGATTTAATTAATTTTACTACATCTACAAATCCAAAGTTTACTAATCGCTATTCTGCTAGTTATGTAAAAGATAATGAAATTTGGCATTTAGTTTCAATTGGGTCGGAAGTTAACGAACAAGACTATCAGCAGATATTCAGTAAAGTAGAATTAATAGAAAAAGTTAATCATCTGTTTATTCAATACCAACATGACTGGACGATGAAAAATTTTACTCAAATGGCTCGGTATGTTGCCGAACCATTTTATTCTAAACAAGAATATATTTTTCTAACTGATTTTGGCGATAACTTTGATATTATTTATCAACCTGAAATAATTGAAATTGCACCGATTAGTTACAAACAAGAACAAGACAAGCATATTTTTCAGGTACAGGTGAATGCAAAAATGACCAACTTTGAGGTATCTCCTCAAGGATACGTCTTAAGTGGCGAACCTGAACCACGATCTTTTACTGAATATTGGAATATTAGTATAGATGCTGAAAATAGGTGGTATTTAACGGGAATCGAGCAAATTGATTTTTAGTAGAGTTTAAATAAAATATTGTATTGGTGGAGGTAGGGGTGCGATCTCGTTATTTATCTTAATTCGTTAAATTCTTCTTCAGTAATGCCTAACTGTTTAAGAATTTCATAAAATAACCAACTGCCAATTTCTCCATTACTATGAATTGGAATAGTGGTAGATCGCCCGTCTGGATGCTGCCAACGAGCATGGCTACCCCTTTGCCGTACCTTTTCAAATCCCAATTTTCGAGCCACTCGTTCGAGATCTCTTATTTTAGCTGGCATTGGCAACCACCAGTTCAACATCTTCTGGCAAAGATCGCCCTTGTTCTACATATTCTTCTTGAATCATTTCAAACACAAATATAAGTTCAGCACGCGCTTCATCTGGTGTTCTTCCCCAAGCGTGACAGCCAGAAATGGCTGGTACATAAGCAACAAATGTGCCGTTATCATCAGGACGAATAACAATAGTGTAATTTTGTAGCGACTTCATAAGTCAATGAACAGATGGAATGATATTTCTAGTTTAGGGTAGCGATCGCATTTGCGGAGGTAGGGGTGCGATCGCGCTTTAATCATCTTTTATAAGTTGTTGTAAAGCTTCATCTTTAGATAGTAGCTTTTCATCTTTTACTTCATGCATGAGTTGTACTAAACCATAATCTTCTAAAATTTCTTCAATCTTTTCAAACTCAGCAATAGGAATTTGTACAGCAATAGGTTGCTGGTTTTCATCAAAAACATAATTTTTGTGAATTTCAAGCATTCTAGCAGCTTCTCTTTACAGAAAACTTAAACTATTCACTAACTTCATCGAGACCAGACTTTAACAGCTATATTAGCTAAATATTCAGCACGATTCTTAATTGCCTCCTCATTCCAAATTTCTACTTGTTTTTGTAAGTAGTATTTATTTAAAGTTATATTGCTGAAATTTCCAATCTGTGATAACTTCTCCTCAAAAGATCTGTTAGATAGCTCAGAGTTGTAGCCTGTCAATGTGAGATTACCTAAAGTGTGAAGCCATTTTTTATGAATGCTATCATAATTTTCTTCTAACATAATTTGCCAGTCTTCAGTCAAATTCTGAGGCATAATATGCTCAATGGACAGATTTTGAAAATTGACCAACTCTTTACCACTAAGAGATTCCTCTATTCTTTCTAAAAAAAGCTTCACTCTGTCATTTGATGTTTTAGTATATACAGCTTGGTTAATGATGCCGTGGCGAAACGAATCATCATCAGACCAAACTTGATTACCTGTAAAGCTAAGTAAAACTTCACGTAAGCCACTTACCAAATCATGAGGATTATTTGCCTTAACTTGATTATATAACTTATTAAAAACATTACCTAGAGACCTAGTAGGGACTCCGGCAAGCCAACGGCGCACGAAGTATGACTCTAGATACTGTAATATTTTCTCAAAATCTTCGAGGGATAATTTTTTCTGTTCAAATTCTTGATATACGTTGAGTAAAAAAATTTGACAAGTAGTAAAATCTAGACGCAAAAATCGCTGAAAATAACAATTTAATTTTGGGATATTTTCTTGGTTTTTAAAATTAAAGCGTTGATAGTATTTTGCTGATTTAATTAAAGATTTTAATTCATGTTGAACGCCAATTTCTGACTTATCAAATTGTTCTTTTATCTTCTTGTAAACTTCTTTTTGATTAATCGACTTTCCATCTTTGCGTAAATGGAACCAGAAAGCATTAGTAAGTTGCTCTACATATCCTTTTTGACATGCATTATTCTTAAACTGCTCTTGAAGAGGTAGCCATTCCTCTCTGTACAGATCTTCTTGCCGATCGGGAGGTAGTTGCATGAAAATATAGTTACGTACTAAGTCTGCTTGAGTTAGCTCTTGTCCCTTGTTATTTAAGCTTTCAAATATCAAGTACGGGTTATCTTTATCATCTGAAGTAATATTTACTAGCATCAAACGTTCTAAAAGGATAATTTTAAATTTTGCATAGTCAAACGAAATCTCTCCATCTATATCTGGATTTCTAAGTCTATCGTAAAAAAACTGATAAGCTTCAAATATTTTACCTCCTCGCTCTATTCCAATATCTTGCTTATTCTGGATAATACTTTTTTAGATTTCACGATCGTCTTGTGTGGGTAAAACTTTGTAGAAATCATTATCTTTCTTGAACTTGTTAATCAAATACAATTCATACAATTCGTCTGCAATTTGCGAATTAATTTCTTTTAGATGGTTGCGTAGTGCCGCTAAGATAATTGTAAGAGTTGTAAGACGTTGCTGCCCATCTATAACAAAAAATAGAGATACACCGTCAGCTGTTCCAAGTGTTGCTTGAGTTACTATTGGACCAAGAAAATAAAAGTCTTGTACTTCATCATTGTAGAGACTCATCAAGTCTTCCCACAAAGTTTCCCAGTTATCCTTTTTCCAAGAGTACGGTCGTTGAAATAGAGGAATTTGAAACTGCTTACCACCTTCCAGTAAGTTACGCAGGGTAGTTTCAGATGCTTTCATTTTGACTCCTTATGTTTTTTTATACTTGCTCCTCCATAAAGTATTCCCAGTTTTTCTTGATTGAGTAACAGCCTACTGCGCTTTTTTTACCCTAAAAGCATTTCAATTTCTTCATTACTAAAGCCAAATTGCCTAAAAATACGCAACACATAAGCAGGTGACATTTCTCCCGCACCCATATCTATAGGCACGATTCTCTTTTGCTCTTGAAAATCACGAATATATAAGCAATGGTCGCCTTTTCCTTCTCGATAAAATCTACAGCCTCCTTTTTCCAGAATTCTAATTAACTCTCTTGGTTTGAGAGCTGGTATATTTTTAGGCATAGACTTTTCTTAATTCATAAATCTCAGAAGTCGGTTCTCGATCTTCTACAGTTAAAAACTCGTGCAGTTCTTCTATAGAGAGTGGAGCAGTATAAATATTTGTTTCAGTTTCATATACAGCTTGAAACAAATCAATCGCTTCTTTAAGCTTATTGACAGCATCTTCTTGAGAGTTTCCCTGTCCTACTATGCCATTTTCTAAGCACAAAGCTACCCAATAACCTGCACTTTGTCGAAGTACAACTGTGTAAAAATCCATTTATGCATACCCAAAAGAAATAAGGTGGGTATTACCCACCCTACAATTATGACTTACTGGCAGCCGTAGGCATTCCCAAAATATCCTCAATGCGGGGCATTTCTTCTAAAGGAATCACTCGTCCTTCATCCTCAAACCCTGCAATTTGGTCGAAGTTTAAATATCGATACAAATCGCCAGCAAAAGGATGAATTTTGTGTGCGACAATATCCATGTATTCCTGTACAGAAGGCAAACGACCGAGTAACGCACAAACAGCAGCTAATTCCGCCGAACCGAGGTAAACTTGGGCATCTTTACCCATGCGATTATTGAAGTTTCGCGTAGAAGTAGAAAATACCGTTACGCCATCTTCAACTCGCGCCTGATTACCCATACATAAACTGCAACCAGGCATTTCTGTCCTCGCACCAGCCGCACCAAACACACCGTAAACTCCCTCTTCCTTGAGTTGTTTTTCGTCCATCCGAGTAGGCGGACAAATCCACAATCGGGTTTTGACTGCGCCAGCACCTTCTAATACTTTTGCGGTTGCCCGATAATGTCCAATATTGGTCATACAGGAACCAACAAATACTTCTTGTACCGGATCGTTTTCTACTTCCGATAATAATTTCACGTTATCAGGATCGTTAGGTGCGGCAACAATTGGTTCTTTGATTTCGTTCAAATCAATTTCGATGATTTCCGCATACTCCGCATCAGCATCAGCTTCCATTAACACAGGATTTGCTAACCATTCTTCCATCTTGGCGACGCGGCGCATGATAGTTTTAGCATCTTGATAACCCCGCGCCACCATATTTTTCATCAGCGCAATATTGGAACGGAGGTATTCAGAAACAGTTTCGATACTCAACTTGATAGTACAACCCGCACAAGATCTTTCTGCTGTTGCATCGGTGAGTTCAAAAGCTTGTTCGACTTTTAAGTCTGGCAAGCCTTCGATTTCCATAATCCGTCCAGAAAAGATGTTTTTCTTATTCTGTTTGGCTACCGTTAACAGTCCTTTTTGGATAGCGACATAGGGAATTGCATTCACAATATCCCGCAGCGTTACCCCTGGTTGTAACTCACCTTTGAATCTGACTAAAACAGATTCCGGCATATCTAAAGGCATCACACCCAAAGCCGCAGCAAATGCTACTAAACCAGAACCAGCAGGAAAGGAAATTCCCAAGGGAAAACGAGTATGAGAATCGCCACCAGTCCCGACAGTATCTGGTAACAACATCCGATTTAACCAAGAGTGGATAATACCATCCCCAGGACGCAAGGCAACGCCAGCGCGAGAAGACATGAAATCGGGGAGTTCGTGGTGAACTTTGACATCAACGGGTTTGGGATAAGCAGCCGTGTGACAGAAACTTTGCATCACCAAATCTGCACTAAAACCCAAGCAGGCAAGTTCTTTCAACTCGTCGCGGGTCATGGGGCCCGTGGTATCCTGGGAACCAACGGTAGTCATCATCGGTTCGCAATAAGTTCCAGGACGGACACCCGCCAAACCACAAGCTTTACCCACCATTTTTTGCGCTAAAGTGTAGCCTTTACCCGTGTCGGCGGGTTGTTTGGGACGAGTGAAAAGAGGACTTGGTTCTAATCCCAAGGCAAGGCGAGTTTTATCTGTCAGGGTACGTCCAATAAGTAAAGGAATGCGTCCACCTGCACGCACTTCATCTAAAATCGTATCGGGTTTGAGGGTAAAGGTAGAGATAACTGCGCCTGCTTCGTTGGTAATTTCACCTTGATAAGGATGGATGGTAATTACCATACCCGTCTCCATCTGGGTGACATCGCACTGAATTGGCAATGCACCCGCATCCTCAGCTGTATTGAAGAAAATCGGCGCGATCGCACTTCCTAAAATATACCCCCCAGCCCGTTTGTTGGGAATGCAGGGAATATCTTGTCCGATATGCCATAACACCGAGTTAATCGCCGACTTACGGGAAGAACCCGTACCGACAACATCGCCTACATAAGCTACAGGATGCCCTTTTTGCTTTAATTGAGCGATCGTTTCTAAACTCCCAGGTTGCCGCGACTCCAGCATCGCTAAAGCGTGTAAGGGAATATCAGGGCGTGTAGTAGCATGGGGGGCAGGAGATAAGTCATCCGTGTTCGTCTCCCCAGGTACTTTAAATACTGTGACTGTAATCGTTTCAGGTAAAGTCGGGCGGGAAGTGAACCACTCGGCATTTGCCCAAGAATCAACCACTTGCTTAGCGTAAGGATTGCCTTCACTTGACAAATCTAAAACGTCGTGGTAAGACTCATAGACTAGAGCGATCTTACTCAAAGCCTGAGCTGCTGCCTGTGCCAAAGTTGCCTCAGCACTGAGTAAGTCAATCAGCGATCGCACGTTATAACCGCCTACCATCGTCCCCAATAAGGCGATCGCATCGGTAGGAGAAACGAGGGGACTCGTCACTTCACCCTTAGCCACAGCCGTTAAAAACCCAGCCTTGACATAAGCCGCCGGATCGACACCAGGAGGAATGCGATCGCGCAACAGGTGCAGCAATGTCTCCTCTTCCCCAGCAGGCGGGTGTTTCAGCAATTCACACAAATCCGATGTTTGTTCCGCATCCAATGGTAACGGCGGAATGCCCAACGCCCCGCGTTCTGCCACTTGCTGCCGATATTGTTCCAGCATTCTCTACCTCTTTAAGATCTCCAGTGTTTTTACTTCCTATCTCCAGCTTAGTGCTACCAAGAGTCAGATATCAGTTATCAGTTAACAGTTATCAGTGGTTAGTGGCTGGTGGCTAGTGACTAGATAAAGATTCGGTGACTAGCTACTCACCAACAACCAATGACAAATGACAAATGACCATTCGTTAGAAAGCAGATCGTACAAGATAAAATAATTTGTGAGCAATTTACAATAGCTGATGCTGCGTTTGATTGGCGATCGCCCTAACTTTATCTATGTCTCAAACTTACACGGTTCAAATTCATCACCAAGGTGAAACTCACACGATTCAAGTCCCGGAAGACAAAATCATTTTACGGGCTGCTACTGCTGCTGGATTAGATTTGCCAAGTTCTTGCAATGCGGGCGTGTGTACTACTTGCGCTGGCAAAATTTTAGAGGGAACTGTCGATCAAAGCGATGGAATGGGTGTGAGTCCCGAACTTCAGCAACAAGGCTATGTCTTGCTATGCGTCGCCCGTCCCCGTTCCGATTTGAAAATTGAGACGGAAAAAGAAGACGAGTTATACGATTTGCAATTTGGACAACCATAGAAAAGTCAAAAGTTAAAAGTTAAAAGTCAAAACTATGATTCTGACTTTCCTAACTCCCGACTTCCGACTCCCACCATCACATGACTACTCAATTCGTCACTATAGAAATCGATCTTCAGGAAACGCCAGTCCAATTACTGCAAGCAATTGAGACAGAAATACGCTTATCTGGAGAACCGTTGCGATGGGCAATTACTAGTGTAGATCTCCCCCGCCAAAAAGCAATTATCGAAGCAGTTGTTATCAGTTATCAGGGAGAGTAATTCAATTCAAAAATATGCGCTACGCACTACTCAATTGTGACTTTTAATTGTTGTAAGGGCGGGTTTCGACTGAGATCTTAGTTAATTAGTAGGCATTCTCGCCAAACCTGCCCCTACAAATTTTTGACTTTTAACTTTTGACTTTTGACTTTTACTCATGAACCGTCCCTACACAGCCCTTTTAATCGTCCCTACTGGCATTGGGGCAGCGATTGGTGGTTATGCTGGTGATGCGATGCCCGTTGCCAGGGCACTTGCTTCGGTATGCGATCGCCTGATTACTCATCCTAACGTCCTCAATGGCGCGCAGTTGTATTGGTCTTTAGCCAATGCTTTCTATGTTGAAGGCTACGGACTTGACAAATTCGCTTCGGGATGCTGGGGCTTACATCCCGTATATCAGAATCGCGTGGGTTTAATCCTCGATCGAGGCATAGAAACAGATCTGCGGCTGCGACATCTCCAAGCAGCAGATGCGGCTAGGGCAACTCTAGGACTGAATTTGACCGATTATGTTATTACCGACGTGCCTTTGAACGTGGAACTGCGTACTGCTGCTTCTGGGGCGAGTTGGGGAACAATTGGCAATCCCGATAGTTTGTTACGGGCGGCAGAAATATTAATAAATAAAGCTGGGGCAGAGGCGATCGCAGTTGTTGCCCGTTTCCCCGACGATATTGGTAGCGAAGCATTGCAAAACTATCGCCACGGGCAAGGAGTCGATCCGCTAGCGGGTGCGGAAGCTGTTATTAGCCATCTCATTGTCAAAACTTTTCAGATTCCCTGCGCCCATTCTCCCGCGTTATCGCCCTTACCCCTCGATCCCGATTTGTCTCCCCGTTCGGCGGCGGAAGAATTGGGGTATACATTTTTGCCTAGCGTTTTAGTGGGCTTGAGTCGCGCGCCCCAATTTACGACGATCGATAAACCCCAACATCAAGAGGATATCTGGGCGAACCAAGTTGATGCTGTCATCATTCCTGCCACCGCCTGCGGTAGTAGCGCCGTCCTCAGTTTGAGCCAATCCCAGGCACAAATTATTACCGTGGCAGAAAATCAAACCACCATGCAAGTGCCACCCGCACCTCTAGGAATCAAAGCGATCGCGGTAAACTCGTATTTAGAGGCTATTGGTGTCATAGCTGCCCATAAAGCAGGTGTTAACCCAACTGCCCTTAGGAGAGCGATCGCAAATTTACATTGCTTATCTACCACAGATTACCAGCAGTAGCCCTATACTATCACTAACCCTTAGCCTCCAGCCCCTCAATTTCCGTGAGTCAGCAGCAAGATCCGAGTATCCAACCTTTGTCACGCATCCAAATTTTAATGTTAATGGGTGTGACTGCTGTAGTATTTTTACTAATTTCAAAACTCTGGTTAAGATTTAGCTCTGTGTCCCTCTTAAGTATTAGTTGGGATGCTGAATCCATACTCACGGGCATTGGTCTAGGACTCATTATTACTTCTGCTAGCTTTATAGTTTATCGATTGTGGCCCGCATATCGTCGCAGTTCGGATTTCTACCTAGAATTTGTTCTCAAGCCATTACTATTACTAGACATCATTTGGGTAGGATTATTACCAGGACTGAGTGAAGAATTACTCTTTCGGGGTGTCATGCTACCAGCACTTGGCTTAAATGCTACCGGGATTGCCCTATCAAGTCTTTGCTTCGGTGCATTACATCTCAGTGGTTCTCAGCAATGGTCTTACGTTATTTGGGCAACTATAGTAGGTGTATTGTTAGGATTTAGTGCTGTAGTTACGCATAATTTATTAGTACCAATTGTGGCACATACATTTACTAATCTGATTTCTAGTTATTTCTGGAAGGTGGGACAATCTAATTCGTAAGTCGAGGCGCACGGGATGTATCCCTATCAATTTTCACATCAAAAAACAATTTTGCGACAGTAAAAAGCCTCCGCGTATTTTCCTGGCGCGTTTGATTCAATTCCTCGTAACCTTAAAATTGATAAAAAAGTTTCTTCGGTAAACCACTGTTTTTCTGCTTGAGACTGAAAACAATTGAGAAGCAACTGAGTCTTCTGCTGACAAGTTACTGAATCTAAATGAACGAAGAAATTAGGTATTCCTAGATCTCCGTCGTATTTAGGAATTTCATATTCTAAAATTAAGTGATTTCTAAATGTATTCCAAGTTAAATCGGATATCAAACGATGATCTTGATGCAGATCGTTACGATAATGGGTGAAAACAAGATCGGGCTGAAATCCGTGCTTTAAACATTCAAAAACTTCCTTAACTTCAATCGCCATAAAAGGTAAAAAACCATCTCGAAAATTTGCGATCGCAATATTTTTTACCTGCACCCCTTTTAAAAACTGTTTAGCACTTTCGTAAGCCTCTTTTTCCCTTTGCGAATTCGAGCTAAATACCATCCAATAGAATACAAGATTTTGATATGTTTTTATCAGTTTTAAAATCGTACCTCCACAACCAATTTCAATATCATCGCAGTGCGCTCCCAAACATAAGACATTATAAGGGCGATCGCTTTTCTCTGCCAAATCAAATTTCAGCATATCGCTTACTTCCCAAATTGATATGCTAAGGTAAACTCTTTCGATTCGTTAGCTTCCAAATAATATTCTGACTGAGTAGATTTCCATACTTGCCAAGGTGCTTTCCCTTGACAATACATATCGTCTAACTGCTGTTGTTCTTTAAAAGTATCCATACAAGCCCAAAAACCATCGTATTTATATGCCGTTAACTGATTCAACTTCATCAATCTTTGAAATGGTTCGCAAACTAATTCTTCACCTTCTTCAATATATTGATAAATCTCTCGCTTAAAAAGAAAATATCCTCCATTAATCCGAATCCCCGCTTCTTTCACATCTTTGATATCGTTGACTAAACCATCTTCTGTAGCAGAAACGAGGTGAAAACTATGGGAAGGTTTGACACATAAAAAACAAGCTATTCGATCTTTCTGATAAAAATCATCAATAAATTTGGGGAGATTCAGATCGGTCAATCCATCGCTATAATTTGCTAAAAATACTTCTTCACCTTCTAAGTATTTTTCTACTGCTTTGAATCTTTGACCAATACTGGAATGCAAACCCGTATCGACAAAAGTAATTTTCCAGTCTTCAATGTCGCTATTAGATAATTGAATAGTTTTTCCACCATTCAATAATGTGAAGTCATTAGATAAACACTCATTGTAATGTAAAAAATAATTCTTTATAGCATCGGCTTTATAACCAAGACACAAAATAAAATCTTTATGCCCGTAGTAAGCATAATACTTCATAATGTGCCATAAAATCGGTCGGTAGCCAATATGAACCATGGGTTTAGGGAGGTTTGCAGCAGCTTCTCTCAATCGCGTTCCTAAACCACCGCAAAATAAAACGACTTTCATGATTATTCTCCTTATTTTTGCTAGGATGGATTTAAACTAAGTTGCGATTAGCAAGCGGCAAAAACACCAATTACCGATTACCCGTTACCAACTACCAGCTATCTAAGAATAAATAGTGACTTCAGGTATTGGCACAATGAACTTACCACCCCAATCGCGAACATAAGACATTTGATCCATGATTTCGTGCTGAAGATTCCAAGGCAAAATCAAAAGGTAATCTGGTTTTGTTTCGGCAATTTTGTTAGGATGAAAGATGGGTATGTGAGTTCCTGGCAATAGTTTACCTTGCTTAAAAGAACTGCGATCGACCGTGTAATCGATAAAATCCGTGCGAATTCCACAAAAATTTAAGAGAGTGTTGCCTTTACCTGGAGCGCCATAACCAACAATAGACTTGCCCTGTCTTTTCGCTGTAATTAAAAAATCTAACAGCTTAAATTTAGTTTCCTTAACTTGCTGAGCGAAAGAAAAGTAATGCTCTAGAGTTGTAAATCCGGCGGCTTTCTCTTCAGTTCTTAATACTTTTACCTGTTGGCTAATCGATCTTAACATCTCTTCAGCATGACTGGCATAAATTCTGAGAGAACCGCCATGAGTTGATAATTGTTCTACATCGAAAATTGTCAATCCGTGGGTTGCAAAAACTTTTTCTACTGTAAGAAATGAAAGATAAGAAAAATGTTCGTGATAAATAGTGTCAAACTGATTTCCCTCCATCAACCGCATTAAATGAGGGAATTCCATAGTGATAACTCCCTCTGGCTTAAGTAAAATTTTCATTCCAGCGACAAAATCATTCAAATCGGGTACGTGAGCTAGCACGTTGTTACCCAACAATAAATCGGCTTGCTTACCCTTTGCTACCAACTCCCGTGCTGTCTGCTGTCCAAAAAACTTGACAACTGTAGGTATACCTTTTTCCTGAGCTACTTCGGCTACATTTGCTGCCGGTTCTATACCTAGAACGGGTATCCCTTGAGCAACAAAATATTGCAGTAAATAGCCGTCGTTACTAGCAATTTCTATAACTTGGCTCTGTTCTTGCAATCCTAAGCGCTCTACCATTTTTTCGGTGTAGTCCTTAGCGTGTTGCAGCCAGGTATCAGAGTAGGATGAAAAGTATGCGTAGTGACTGAAGATGTCACGCGGACTGACATACTCTAGAAGTTGAACTAAAAAACAGCGATCGCATACGTACACATGCAGTGGATAAAATGGCTCCATCTGGTTGAGCTGAGCAGGTGTTAAGTAGCTCTCGCATAATGGCGACATCCCCAGATCGACAAAGCTATGTCTCAGCAAGGAGCCACAGAAACGACAGCACGAGCTATTCATTGTTGTATTTCGCTTATATTTCGCTATGCCTAAAACTTACAGTGCCTAACCATCTCTACCTAGCTGGTGCTAGATGTTTGATGCGTTCTAAGAGTCGTTGCAATTTGAAACTCGGTTCTCAATACTCGCTTTCCCTTTAAACTGGATACTACACACTTAATTTGAGCGTGTCAACCCCATAGTTGCAAATGTTGAGTTCGAGACATTTGTGCAAATTTTGCACAAATTTTAGGATACTTGCAAAAACAGGTTCGAGTTCCAGATCCACGATCGAAAGACCATTATGAAGAAGTTTTGAGAGCAAAAGTTCATCTCAATTTTCGCACTCTTGCTGACAAAATGAATTGGCTGCAAGCAAGCTACAACAACTAACACAGAGAAAACCTCAGTCAATGACATTAAGCTGAAAACTAGACTATTGTGTTACAAGTTACTAAAAAAGCTTGAATGTGTAGTTGACACTTGCAATTAACTTTGGTAAGAGTGTAGCTGATGACTTGGTTTTGATAAACACCAACTTTTTGCATTAATTTGCGACGTAATTGCGGTTGTTTGCGCTTTGCCTCATGCGTAAAGGACGGTACTGTTGTGCCGTATCTCAACACAAGCGGCGAGGATTTAAGTATCGAGAAACATTAAAAATTTAAAAATTTGAACTATGAGGAGCGGAATCCTGCATGAGTCTGCCGTGTTCTAGCTTCAGTTATGCCCCTCTGGCAACCAGGGAAGCAGTCACAGCTCAGGGTAAGTTTTTGTACGTCAACCAGCAGAAGTTTTTTCTCAAAGGAGTTAGTTACGGTCCTTTTTCTCAAGCAACTCACGGCACTCCCTTTCCCGAACAACAGGTTGTCGAGCAAGATTTTGCCTTAATGGTAGAACTAGGAGCGAACTGTATCCGCACGTATACCGTTCCTCCTGAGTGGTTATTGAATCTAGCGGCAGCTTACGGTCTGAGAATAATGGTTGGTATTCCTTGGGCTGAGCATATCTGTTTTCTGAGTTCCTCTGCCGTCCGAGCGGAGATTCGAGGAGCGATCGCTGATGGCGTGCGAGCCTGTCGCGACAGCCCCGCTACGTTCGCTTATCTTGTGGGCAACGAGATCCCGCCAGATGTCGTTCGCTGGCACGGAGCTAAGCAAGTTCGAGCTTTCCTGAGAGATTTAGTCTCGGTTGCCAAGGATGGAGATCCAACTGCACTGGTCAGTTATGCTAACTACCCCTGTACTGAGTATTTAGATATTGACTTCACGGATTTCTTATCTTTCAACGTCTATCTACACAAGGAAAAAGATTTTCGCAGTTACCTAGCGCGGCTGCACAATCTGGCAGAAGACAAACCTTTAGTACTAAGCGAGTTCGGCATCGATTCTATCCGCGAGGGTGTAGAAGGTCAAGCTCAAATCCTCGATCGCAAACTGGCATCGAGCTTTAAAACTGGGGCAGCGGGAACAATAGTCTTTTCTTGGACAGACGAGTGGTTTACTGGCGG
>ERZ1066120.310-NODE-310-length-48449-cov-9.044737_pt1 | contig 48449 bp, 44 predicted proteins | sample MGYA00382767_ERZ1066120 | MGnify/ENA primary metagenome ERZ1066120 (study PRJEB33369, sample SAMEA5778350) | biofilm metagenome | biome: Industrial cooling water; feature: Water cooling tower basin; material: Biofilm | place: United Arab Emirates | collected...
GGAGATCGCCTAGTACCGTTCCTGCTTGTAAATTAAAAGCAAGAGTTTGTGGACCTTGAACCAGGCTAATAAATTTAACAGGAATGTACTGACTGTAGTTAGCTCGTAGCCGATTGAGAAAAATACTGCCCAATCCCACTGGTAAGGACTGTTCGATCCCAAATCGGAAGATAGAGCCATTAGTCGGTTGCAATGAATCGTTACGGCGATCGTTGACTGCTCCTAATTCCAAAGTTAGTAAATCGTCTTTCCCTTCCCCAGAAAAGCTGAGGTTGTTACCCAATTCGTCTTTGGGACTGAGCTTGCCATTCGCATCGCGGATTGAGACTCTTTGATACTCCAAACCAGTAGAAGCCGTCCATTCAGACTTGTATAAAGGATTTTTGGAGAGCGGACGGGTGAAGGAAATGCCGCTACCCAGTCGTAACACGCGGGGGCGATCGCCGTTGGGAAGATCGACATTCTTCTTACCGCCATCAAAATTCAAAGAAATCGATTTGCGCCTAAACCCATTGACAGTATAAGAAGTTCGGTAGGGATCTCCAGCAATCCAGGGATCGGTAAAACGGACATCAAATAGGACTTCTCGCTGCCCTACTTGTGCCTCTGCACCGAGACTTTGGTTTTTTCCTCCCAAGTTCTGCTGTTGATAGCTCAGACCGCCATAAATACCGTTAGCAGAGCTTAAGCCCCCAGATAGCCCTACAGAACCAGTATTGCGCTCGTCAACATTCAGGACAACAATTACTTGGCGCGGGTCTTGACCAGGGTTGAGCGAGACATTGACATCTTCAAACAAGCCCAGTTTATAAACCCGCTGCAAGTCTTTTTGCACTGTGTTGCGGTTAAAGACTTGCCCAGGTTTCAACTCTAGTTCCCGCTTGATGACAAACTGGCGCGTACGTCCTTTCAGGGGATGTCCTCGGTCGTCTGTATCATCACCTTCTTTGTTACGAAAATGGACTCGAACATCTTCCACTACCCCTTCAGCTACAGACAGCGTGACGGTTCCATCTGGTGTAGTTTGTGGAGTGTCGATCGCTTGAGCTAGTACGTAACCGTTATCGCGATACCACTTGTTGAGTTGCTGAATACCTTCCTGCAAGCGACGCAGATTGAGAATGCTGCCGTATTGCTCGTGAAATGTTTTATCTACAATGCTCTGGGGTAGTACGGATGGAACCCCTGTACCCGCATTGGCTTGTACTCTTACAGCCGTGAGGACTGGATTAGGCTGTACGAAAAAAGTCACCCGCACGCCAACTGGTGTATCTTCTGGTTTTGCCTGGACATTGGAGAAAAAACCCGTTGCAAAGATGGCATTGATATCTTCTCGTAGTTGTGTCCGAGTTGTCGGCTGTCCCGCTTGAGTCCGAATTGCTTTGTAAGCTTGGTTTTGTAGCTCCTGCGATAGTTCGCCTATTTCAGCCTTGACTAAAACCTCTGCCACTAGGACTTTGGGTTCTGACAACTTGGGAGTTGTGTTTGGTCGAGCATTTTCTGGAGTTGATAAGGTAGTGGGTGGAGACGGATTAGAAGGTTGTCCGCTGTCGGGAGGTGGTGAATTAGGGGAAGCAGCGTCAGAGGGTATTTGCGCTAGCAAAATTTGCCATAGACTGGCGATCGCCATTACTGACAACCACACGGGAGATAGGTGCATTGGTATCGTTTGATTAGTGATAAATCATGCGGTTGGGTGAGGACAAACCCAATCAAAAACAACATGACTGGAGAAAGTTAGGTAAAATAGGTCGTTCCGAAGATGAGGAATGTTCCTATTATGAGGTGAGTCATCTCTCTACTTAAACGCATCACTCAACTGAGTGACGCATTTTTTTCTCCTTTCGTGTGGAAAACAATAGGACAACTGCCAGCAGGATAAAGGCGATCGCCGAAGCATAGTCCCTTGGCAGTGATAAACCGCCATCTTTGACTGGTTTGGTCAGAAAATCTCCGAAGGTGGCTCCGAAGGGTCGCGTGAAGATGAATGCGAGCCAGAATAGGAGAATGTCGCTCAATTTTGTTAGGTAGTGAAGGGCGATGACAACACCGATGACGCTGGCTGTGACGAATGCACCCTGGATATAGCTCAGTCCCAAATTGCTTGTCAGAAAGTCACCAAAAGCCGTTCCCAAACTGTTAGAGAACACAATAGCCAGCCAATAGGTGGTTTCTGCGTCTTTCCTCACGATTGGATAAACGCTCAAATCCCGATCGCGGTAGTACCAGATGGCAAGAACGCTCAAAAGACCAGCTACCAGGATAAGCGATCCCACTGCGTAGCCTAGCCCAAGAGATCGATCCATCAGGTCTGAAACTTCGGTTCCGGCTGTGGTTGTCGCAATGATAGCAGCCCAATAAAGGGCTGGAAGATATTTGGGTGATTGAATTTGAAAAAACAGGAGAATAGCTAGGATGGCGAACGTTACAGCAAAGCCTACGTAATACCCTAATCCGAGAGTCATCGAGATGAAGTCACCTGCCGTCTCACCAAGCGTCGTGGCAATAATCTTCATGATCCAGAAGAAAATCGTGACTTTTGCAACTTTGTTTGCAACTTTACTCATTTCTTTTTCACCAAATTAAAACAGTATCTCATCGTATTCAATTACAGCTTTTCGAGAGTAGTTGAGTCATAAGAGTAGCCGAAAATCTTCCAAGCAATATCGTAGAACTAACCGCACAGCCCACATTTAACGTTATCGATAGAAGATCGCCTGCCGTTTCTCCTAAAGCAGTGGCACAGATCTTCATAATCCAGAAAAACACAGCGATCGGTAAAAGTTTACTCAGTTTGCTCATCGTTCCTCCTACTTGTTGTTGACCAATCGTGCCTTATCTAAACTTGCAACTTTATCCACCGAACACCGAATAACGGTCGAGATAGCGGCGATAAATGTCACGTCGATCTCATACTGAAAAATTCAATACTTGAAAAGTGAAAATATGCTGGGCTACAGAAAACAGCTCAAGATCGCAAGCAGGCGATCGCCAATCAGTTTTGTCGGTCAATCGACTAAAAGGCTGGTTTCTTCCGCTTAAGGCTTAAGTAAATAACTAAGCTGGTAATTATACAGAGAAAAAGCATACTCGTTCCAGTCGTACCCCAGCCAAAACCGCCATTTTTAGTTGGTTGAGATAGTAGATCGCCGATCGATGCTCCAAACGGACGAGTCAAAATGTAAGCTAACCAAAATGCCAAAACTGCATTCAGCCGAAAGTAATAATAACCAGCCGTTATCGCGGCAATTAAAGCACCAAATACTAACGCTGATTGGGCATAACCCAAACCTGAAGCCTCTGCTAAGTAGTCTCCGGTTGAAGTACCCAAGGCAAATGTCAATAAAATAGCCACCCAATAATACAGCTCTCTTTTGGTTGTATTAATGGAGTGCATGGCTAATGTCTTTTCACTCAAATACCAAAGCGCAAAAACTACTAACAAGGCAACACTAAAAACTATGTTAGTAGTCATTAAAGTTACTCCAAACTCGTCTACCAATCTATCCGTAATTAGCGTACCAACAATACTTACTAAAACGACCACAAGCCAGTAACTTGCTGGAACGTACCGTTTAAGCCTAAACTGATTGAAAAGCACGATTAGTAGCAAACTACCCATGATGTAAGATGTAACGCCTAAACCAAGGTTCAACGTCAACGCCAAAAAATCAGCCGCAGTTTCACCTACTGTGGTTGCCAGAATCTTAATCATCCAGAAGTAAATTGTGACTTCTGGAACTCTATTTAACATTTTCCGCATGATATTTCTCCTGCTTGATTTTTTGCAAGTTAGCTACGTTGTGATAAATCGAACAAGTTTTTCTTTTGCATAGCGATCGCGCGGGAAAAAGACTATAAACATTTAATAAATGCAATAAATCAGCTTTAACTGGAAAAAAGCACCCTCACCTTAAGTGGCAAATGTCAAGAACTCGGAAAGATTTTGCCGATCGTAAATAAATTGACAATGCTTAATGGCAAGAACCGCTACCAGAATCAGTAAAAGTTTTCCCTGCTTCTGGTACAAACTCCCAGGTGTAGCTCTGTGGGTGCAAGGTTAGCTTGAGTACGCCGTAAGTATCTGAATTACGCACTTGACTGTAAGGCTGGTTACTCACGAAGCGATAGTGATTTTTACCACCAGTACCAACCACAAACTGGCGAATACCTCGCTTTTCATCTGCCTTTGCATGGGGAGATTGCGGTGCAAAGCGTTCGTAGTCGTGGTCGTGACCGTTTAACACAACCTCTGCTCCAGATGCATAGAGATCCTGCCAAAAAGCATCGTAATTAGAATCGCTCCCATGTTCCCCTGAAGAAAATCGTGGATGATGCCAATAAGCTAGCGTACAAGCGCTGGGATGGGCTTTTAAGTCGGCTTGCAGCCATTGTTCTTGGGGCGAGCCTGCTCCACAACCTCCAACCTCCGAGCAGTTTGAGTTGAGAGCAATGATATGCCATTTACCAACGTTATAGCTGTAGTAACCCTTTGACGGATCGCCAGCAGCCGCTCCAAAGTAGCTGTAATAATCTTTAGCATCAGTAGTAGCGTATTCGTGGTTGCCAACTGCTGGACGGGTGATGGACTTGACGCGCCCCCAAGTAGGATTGTAAGACTGTTGAAAAGCTGAAGCTGTCCCAGTTTCGTACTGAATGTCACCTAGAGGAAGTACCGCCGCTAAGTCTGCATTTACGATTAAATTGGAAGTAGCTTTCATGTGGCAGGCATCGGCAGTGCCGTTACCTCGGTTGTAGTTAGGACTAGTTGGAGCGCAAGCAATATCACCCGCAGCTGCAACGATTGGATCTTTACTTGCCTTAGCAGGTTTGACTTCTTTACTTTGAGTTGCCAAGATATAGCCAAATGAAGACAGACTGATGACAAGTGAAACAGGAGCAAGAAAACGTATATTCATTATGTAACGTGACTGTTTTCCGCTAATGCAGATAGCGATATCTTTTTGAGCAAGAACAAGAGACGTAAGTTTTGTATAGCTCCAACGTCTATCTCAAAGCAGCTTGAGTTTTAAATTCGATGACACCAGAAGGCTTTATACCTTCGGACTTTTGAAAAGCAATGACGGCGGATTGCATCTCGCGACTGAAGATACCGTTAATCGATCCTTTGTAAAAACCTTCTTGTTTCAAAATTTTCTGAGCCTGCGCCACTGCCGATCCCTTGCTACCGACTTTTAGAACTGGAGTCTTGACAGGCGGATCGTGTTGGGGTATCACTGCAACTGGATGTTGTGGTTGTCGTGCGGATGCACTTTGCAGCAGTCCACCAAAACTGACAATGCCAATAGAAACTACTGTAAGAGCGATTTTTGCTGAATTTTTCATGGAGTAAAATCCCTTTACTTTGGGCAAAGTGACTTCACTTTAGAGAGCAAATGTCAAGAACTCGAAAAGATTGACTGCAAAAATAGTCATGCGCTCAATCTGCTACACTACTGTATGCTAGAGATGAGTGCTAAAAGCTCGCGGACGGGTTTAGCTACTTGACATTTCGATTTAAAAGTCCTAAACGCTTGAAAATATTCAGCCTTTTTACGATTTCAAGTTTGACAGGCATACCTGCTGTTAATTTATTTCTTTCATCTCGATTCATATCTGTAATGACGAGCTTAACGTAAGCAGATTGGTCTTCCGAGCCCTGGAACTGGTATTGACCTCTAACTTCATCCACTAACCCACCAGTTCGGTCAATATTTACTATTTGCGCTTGATAGCTTTTACCTAACTCAGGAATAACAGCTATTACTTTATTACCTATCGATACTTGGGTAACTTGATCTTGTGTTAAGTAAGCCTCAACTATCGGTTGAGCTATCTCAGGTTGTAATAGTATTAAAGGTTGGTTACGAATCACTTTGTTACCAGGAGATTTAGCGATTTTTACAACAGTGCCAGAAGTAGGAGATGTGTAAATAGAATAAAAAGAATTTTTCTCTTTTTGATTTCCCAATATTCGATCTGGTTGTCTGAGAATTTGCTTTTGTCTCTCTAAACTTTGTAGTTCCTTTTTATACTGCTCTCTTTCTCGATCTAACGCGATCGCTTTACTAGCTGCTATTTTTACTTTTCGTTCTGCATCTTCTATATCTACTGTAAGACGCGACAGTTCTCCAACAAAAGTACTACCATTATAGTAATCTCCATTTTTAAGAGAACTTGCTGCTGTTCGAGCAATTTCTAACTCGGCTTTTGCTACCTTAAGATTACCATCAATTTCAGCTAAATTAGCATTAGCTGTTTCAACCATTTGATTGCTAACAGCACCAGCTTGAAGTAAAGCTGTCAATCTATCTAAACTATTTTTTGCTGCTTTAGATTGAACGGTAAGCGAATCGAATTTAGCACGAGCTGCATTCAGCTTATTTTGATTAACGGGTTTGGCAAGCTGTAATTTTTCTATCTCTTGTTGTTTAAGAGCTGCTACTTTTTGTAGTGCAGCTTCGGCTTCGACTAACTCTAAGCGGCTGAGTTCGACTTTTTGATTTAAAGCGTCAATATTATCAATCTTATTACGGGCGATCGCATTAATATTGTTAATTTCATTTTCAATATTAGTGCGAGCTATTTCTTCGTCATTTATCCGCAATAATGGTTGACCAGCTTGAACCTTCATTCCCTCACGTACATAGAGTTGACTGAGCGTTCCTGAGTTGGTGGAGATAACAGGTTCAATTGGTTGGGTCAAGGTGGCAGACTTAATTTCCATCTGAGTGAAAGACTTTTGTAAGGACAATAGAGTATAAAAAATGATACCTATTCCAGCAAATATATATCCTAGAGAGGATAACGCAAACTTATATGTATTTCTATTAAAGGCTGGTTTAGTATCTTCAAGTCGAGCGTTGTTTGAATTTGTCTCTTTGTTGTTAATGCCTTCAATAGTTTCTAAAGGAATAATTTCACCTGTTTGCAAACTATCGATTGCTTGCTGTAATAATTCTGTTTCAATTCTTGTTAAATTTAAAAAACGTACTCCTATCTTTTTTTGGTTGCTCGAAATCCACACTACTTCAATTAACGTATTGGTCGAAATATTAATTCCTCCTTTAAAGCTTAAAGAGAGTTGAATAGGTAGACAATCTCCTACTAGTGTTGTTTGAGAAAAATCACCAATACAAATTCCGCCAATACTCCAATTATTGACTGTATAGTTACATCCATCGATGACTACTCTAGCAGGTGCAGTAACTCGAAGATAAGCACGGTGTTCGCGGGTTGGTTGTTTGACTTCCATAAAAAAGCTCCAGGAAAAATTGCCTAAATTTCTATGATTCAAAAAACTCTTAAGATATTGCCTGGATGGATTCCGCAATACTTCTAGATACTAAATCTCGATTGGTAGAGCTGTCTCGAATGCTCTTTTCTAGTTCAATATGAGTAAATGCTGTTCCCACGCTGCGACAATAAATACCTTGCACGTTCTGAGTACCTCCTAAAGAGGTGAAGGCTTGACCTGCTACACCTTGATTCACTTGTTGATTTAACATATCGGAAGCTGAAAGTTCGTTGTAAACGTAAGTTATAAAGCTACGAAGTCTCATGCGCTGGCTTAAATCCATAACTTCAGTTGATAAACGACCTTGACCGTCAGATAAAACAGACTGTGTATTGCTAGGAAAGGATGGTTTTTCAGAAATGCTAAAGCCATGTATTTGCCACGTTTTGGTTTGAGATAAAGTCCATGCTTTGTGAACCTCTTGGAAAATAGAGTTAATAGGATTACAGACATCTGCTGAGCCAGTACCGTTAGCATCGCGATGTGCTCCAGCAACCAGAAATCCACGCGCCGCCGACCCCAAAAAAGCTTTAGCTCCAATTTCTTCTGAGAACTTATCGAAAAGAACGTGCGGTACTTCTACCAAAGCATTAGAGCTGTATGTAGGATTAATAAAATAAGATCCCCAGCCTCGGATCGGGTAGCCTAGTACGTGCCTTTCTCTCAAGCCATAAAAGACTTGTCCGCTAGAGTTATCGATAAACTTTACGATTTCGTAATTAAGAGCATTTGCTTTGTTCGCTGCTGTATTTATATCTTGAGATATTAAGCTACTAGCCAAAACTCTAAAGTTATCTAAATCAGTAGTTGTAGGGATTTGATAAAGATGAGAGTTCTTAGGTAAAGCTAATTTTTTGATTCTTCTTATTTCTTCTAAAAAATTACCACGCTCGGTTAAAATATTAGATTCACTAGTCAATAACTGAGAACTAAAACCTAAGATGCTTCTAGACTGAAAACTTAAAAAAGAAACTGAAAATATGCCTGTTAAAAACTGACTTCCTCTTAAAAACAAACGTTTGCATATTCTTCTGCGCGATAAAGTCTGCATTGATGTACCTCTGATTATTTTGTTATTAGTAGAGTTTATACAAACTAGCAGTAGGTTTGTAGTTTAAAATTTTTGACTTTGACAGTCTTAGTCCGCAATTAATTCTGGTAAACCTTCAGTTATAGTATAATCAACTATTGCTGCTAATACGGTTACAAAAATATAGAACTTTATTTCTTTTTTAGAATATAGAATACTATCATTTACGTAAGACATTATGGTAACAATAACGTAAAGATTACTACCTTTAAAAGGTAAAATGGTAGAATCAGAATATAGAAATAAAAGTTCAGTTATCCAGACATAAATCGTACTTAAAAAAAGAGCCAAAGCGTAACGTTTTAATCCGACAATTAGAGTAAACCTACAAATAAGTTGCGTAATAGCATAGACGATCGCACATCCTAGTAAGAAAGCTATGGCTGTTAAAGGATGAATGAGTAGTACGGCAGCAATTGGAGCTACCATGTAACCGCCTGGACGAATATTTTTATAACGATAAATTAAATAGCCTACTGCTAAAGTTATATAAAAATGAATAAAGGGGAATTTAAACTCTATTATCTCTTTCCCAGCATATAAAGGTTTTAACGTGTCAAAATCCAAATTAAAAAAGTAAGAAAACAAGTTGTATATTGCAAACAAAATCAAAGCAGTAAACATTGTAGTTAAAACTATGCCTTTTACAACTTTATTTATCTGTTGTTTAGTAAAGGTGAAAGCAATAACTGCTGGAAGTAAAGTACCAGAAAGACTATCAAGCGAGTCAACCAACCAACCTAGTTGCATATACAAAAGTGCAACTAGATTAGCAAATCCTAGAGAAAGAGCTGACAGAACATACATAGGAGTTCTGCGTTTATAATTCGTTTGCTCTAGAAGGCGTTTGTAAATAAAGTAAACAACAAATGATAAAACTAAGGTAGTAATACACCAAACTGGCGATATCAAAAATAAGATGATAATGAAGCCAGGAACAATTACTCCGCCTGGATTTATTCCATAAATATTTTTGTAGGCGACAGATGTAAAAGCTCCAATGACTAAAGCTAATCTACTAACTTCTGGAGTATTTATTGACTCAAACATTGATAACTACTTCGGTAGAGTTGGTTGGAGATAAATCTGTCTGCGATCGCTCGTCTACTTTTGTTTGCTCTGCAAAAAAATGTAAGAGTTCTTCCGCTTGTATCGTATGTATGTTTACGGCTCCTACAATTAAAACTTTATTGCCATCTATTCCACTGATAATTTGATTCAAAAGCTCTACAGCCGAGGCATTTTTAAATTTTGTTGAGTAACCTAAATTGAGTACTTTACTTCGCTCTAGTGCAAATATCTTATTAACTGCTGCTTCATAGTCTCCTAATGTAATTACACGTTCAAATTTGAGATCGCGTGCCATGCTAGCAAATAGTTCAACTCTAGTTGGACGGTCGTGACGATTATTTAATAAAACTACCTTCCTATAACTAGAAAGTTGTTTAAATAATTTTAAACAAACTTCAATAAAACTTTCGCGATCGTTGATAGCAAATAGATTTGCCCAAGCAAGCGTATAGTGGTTGAATTTAATGTATTCAATATTAAAAGCTCCTGGATCTGCCAGTGCTGACTTCATTGCTATTAAAGCTCTATCTACAGGTAGTTTTAAAATCTTGGCAATTTCATAACCGATGGCAACATTTTCTTCATGAGCAAAATGCGAAAAACCTTCCATGTCTTCAGGCTTAACTTGATGCTTGTTAGCAACTATCAGTAAAGAACTTTTCTTTTTGGCATTTTTCCAAAGTATATTGAGTAATTTTGGCTCAATTTCTGATGTAATTAAAATTCCTTTTTGAGGAATAGTTTTAGACAAAGATTCCGCAATTTCTTCTAAGGTTTCGCCCATGTAATCGGGATGGTCGTAGCGCACGTTAGTAATAATTCCAATATGCGATCGCATAACTTTTTCCTCCAGCCATTTAGCATAAACAGGGTTTACAGCCATGCATTCAAGTACTACAGCTTGCGCTTTCTGGCGACAAAAGCTTTTTAAAATTTTGACTTGCTCGTTGACATTAGCATAGCCTTTACGTTTAAAGTCATAATCCTCTCCATTTGGTCGAATAATTCTTGCAGCACTACCAGTAGTTTTACCAAAAGTGTGATAACCAGCTTCTCTAAAAACTGCTGTTGCGTATCTTGTGACAGTAGATTTCCCTCTAATGCCATTAATATGTACTCGCCATTGGATCTTTTCTCGTTGTTTTCTAAAATTGAAGTTATCAAATAAAATCCAAAATACGTAACCATAAAAGCTAATGAAAAATAGCAGAAAAATAGTCACGATCGTTAACTCCAAAAGTAGTATTTGCGAAGGAAAAATATTTTGTAGTTATTAAAACTCAAACCCTAAAAGGTTCCAATAGGACAGAAATGAAATGAAGCCCCATGCACATAAGATAAATAATAAGTAATACAGTCTTCCTAAGACCGACCATCGCTTGTCTTGCCAGCTTAGTATCATAAAGACGGGTAATATAGCTGTTAGGCTAGCGGTCAAGATGGGAATCCAAAGCAAGGCAGTTACGATTGGAGGCAAACCATAAGCAAACTCGTATAGATTACTCAGTAAGAGAACCAGAATCGTGCCGAGTAAGAAAAATAGATTAAGCGCAGAGATCGCTACAGGTAAAGTAGAGCCGCTCAATCTTATTAGGGATTGAATCTCCTGCTTTGAATCCAACAATAAAGAAAGGTATTTTTGCCAATAGTGAGTAAGAGAGCGACTCGACCAACCGATGCAAGATGACAGAAAAACTAGTATGCAAAATCCAAAAAGACTGAGTTGAAAAGTATTTGTTTCGTACCAAGCCAATTTTTCAAAAGCATCTGCACCAATAAACATATGAGTAATGCGTCCCTGATTGTTCTCTTTGAAAGCAACGTAGGAACCACTAGTAAATTGAAATAATAAAGGTTCGATCTCTATTAACTGGTTCGTTGTTCTAGAGCTTGAGTTGCTATTATCTGTTACAGCTCCATGCAGTACGGAGTCTACTTTTTTTAAGGCGCGACGAGGCGAACGGTCGGGTTTGTAGCTGCTCGGCTCCAATGTCAATATGCCATCACCCTTGGCTCTCACTCGTAGCTCTGGTGCAGATACCGGAGCCTTGAGGAGTACTGGAGCCAACTTTTCGATTGTGGAGTGCGGATAGCGGCTAAACCGATAATTACCAACAAAATAATTAGCTCGGTGCTGGAAGTCTGGGTTCGGATGGGGAGAAGATATTGGTTCTCGAACCGGATAGTAGCGATCGAGAAACTGACTTACTAATTGTTCGCGCAGCTCATCCTGCTCGTTGTTATAAGCAACAAACAAACCTAGTTTTTGTTCGGGTAATAGAAACAGCAAGCTAGCAAAACCTGGATCTGTACCGCCGTGTTCGATCGCTCGCAGATTGTTTTGGAAGCGCTCGGAAAAACCGTAAGCCCAACCAGGTAAGCGGGGATGGTGGGTAAAGTGAGAGGAGTGCATCTGTTGAGCTGTTGTCTCCTCTATAATTTTGGTGCTGCCGTAACGACCGTTTTGTAAGTGGGCAATTATAAAGTGAGATATATCAGTAGCAGTAGCTTTAAGCGCGCCAGCCGGACCGTCATTTACATAATAGGAAGGCATTGGTTGATAGCTACCCCTGCGGTACTCGTAGCCTACAGCCATATCGGATGCTAAATGTGCTGGTAATGGCTGTAAAAAGCTGCTTTGCTGCATATCCAATGATTGCAGGATGTTCTCGTCAGTATACTGAGCGAAGGGAATGCCAGAAATCTCTTCTACTAGATAGCCTGCTAGGGCGATACCGTGATTCGAGTAGCTGATGATTTGTCCTGGGGGACTGACGCGAGGAGGCATCCGTTTTGCTAAGTATTCTCCTAAAGGTATTAACTCGGATGCATTTCGAGCTGCCAGACCGATGAATTTCTCGTCAAAACCGCTTGTGTGGGTCAGAAGATTGTCGATCGTGACTGGAGCTGGATAATTTTCCTGAAGTTGAAAATTCTTGAGATATTTGTTTACGTCATCCTTCAAATTGAGTTGACCTCGTTCTACCAATTGCATTACAGCGGTAGCCGCGAATAGTTTAGAGACAGAAGCAAGGCGAAATAAAGTTTTGTTTGGATCGACAGGTATTTTCTTTTCCAAGTCAGCATAACCATAGCCTTTAGTAAAGAAAATTTCGCCATCTTTGACGATCGCGATCGCCGCACCAGGAATGTGTAGCCGTGTCATTTGTTGAGTAAAGAAGTTGTCCAAAAAAACTTCTAGTTCCTGCCGATCGTCTGGTCCTTGCTTTTGGACGACTGTTTGTTCGGAACGACTACCAACGAGTACGCCTTGGTTGGATGCAGTTGGCAAATCTTGAGCCAAACATGGTCGTGCAAACAGCAGAACGAAAACCAAACCGATTAACCCTACTGTCACGCGCTGCATCCACTGCCCAGTTATTTTATTTAACGATAATGGGCAGGCCAGAAAATCTATTTTTATTTGCACGATCGATCCACCTTCGATCTCGCGATCGCTTTTTGATTCCACTCAGCTACAAACTCTCGCTCCTTTTATGAACTGCGCCTTGCCACTTCCGTGCGTATGGCTTGCATCGTCTTCTCCACATGGCGGCGGAAGATGTTATAGAACAAGCTCTTCGGCGTGACAGATTTGGGATGGGCGTGGATTTGCTGAGTCAGCAGAACTTGGGTCTTAGAGGTATAAGGATAAGCAGGGACAGGCTGAAGAGTCCAGCTGCCATACAATTTTTCCAGCTTACCTGCCACCATTTGAAAGCTAAATCCTTTTTGGGGTGTTTCTGTGATGGCGAGGCGAGTGCGGGCATTGATAGTAATTAGTGGCGCAACATGGTAGCGATCGACTTCTTCAAATAGATGCTGGTTGTTATTCGATCCCAGAACGGAACTAGCAGTGACGTTGGGCATGAAGCGAGAGTAGTTGCTGTAGTCCGTGAGAACAGACCATGTTTGTGAAGGAGTGGCATCGATCAAGATGCGGGCGGTGTAGCAGCCATTTTCGCCAGACACTACAGGTTTTCCCTGCCGTAGAGTCACGCGCTCCTGTACGGGTAGGGTATCTAGTGGGTTGTTAGCAAAAGCAACCTGCGCTCTAGCGGGTAAGTTGTTCCCTGCTAGAGACAGAGTACCAGGTAGCAAAAAATACAGCAGCGATCGCGTATGCCATGACCTCGCCATCAAAACTAACCTCTTTCTTACAGAATGGTGTCAAAAAGCTGAAATCAACCTTTAAAGATTGAGTAAAAAAACCACCAAAAATTCATCCGAGCAAAGCAGCATTTATAACTTGCTAACCTCACCCATTGTCTCCTCACACCAAACATCCAGATAGGCGATGTCAATATAGGCATAAAAAGTAAAGAACTCGGAAAGATTTACTTGCTTGGAAAAATTACGCCACAATAACATCAGCTTCGTGACTGAAAAAAGCTTGTTTGGTAAAATTCCATTGGCGGCGATCGCTTTGTGCGTCTCAATTTGCAACAGTTATACAGAATTTCGCTCGCAGTTAGATCTTTCCAAGTTCTTAACTAATACTTTCTAAATTGAAATGACTGACATAAATTTAGCTGCTTACAATCGTGAAAGTTTCCAAGTACATTATTTTGGCTGCTGCTTTTATCGGAATTGGGGGATTTAGTGGAGCTGTACGAGCCAAATCTGCCATTGAATTTCGGCGTACAACTGTACTAGCACAGCCTAGCGAAGTTATCCCATCCTACAAAACCAACCAGATCGGTCAAGCCAAAGACGCAAATAGCCAATTGGAAGATAGCAAAGAAGTACCCGACCCAGCTGACGATCGCGATAGTGAAGTTAATGACGATCGAGTTCCATCTGCCCTCAGTCAAGTAGGTGAATACGGTGAAAGTGTCTACGACATGGCAAAAATCAACAACTGGACTAAAGCAACTACCGATCTCACTTCATTACAAAATGTGGCGAAGCAACTGGACGCGCAGCTTGAAGGAAAAAGTAAAGCAGAATTAGCGCAACTCAATTCCAGCATTACAACTCTCAGTCAAGCCGTCAGTGCGAAAGATCGCCAATTGGCTATGCACGATGCCAATCAGGTGACTCTCATCACTGCTAAAATGACCGTGCCTTTCGAGCCGAAGGTTCCAGTTGAAATAACGCTACTCGATTATTACGGTCGCGAATTAGATATTTGGGCAGCACAGGGAAATACAGCCAAACTGAGAACAACAGCTGGCGAGATGCGTCGCATCTGGAATGCAGTACGTCTATCTATTTTGGCTCGCGGAGGTTCTACCCAAGTGAACAAGTTTGACACCTTAATTACTCGTGTCGAAGCAGCAAAATCATCCTCTGAATACGGTCGCCTTGCCACTCCCATACTAGACGAAGTAGATAATCTTGAGAAAGTCTTCCAGTAATCGAAGGCTAACATCCTAAGTAGGCAAGCATTGCTGAATCAAAGAAATGACCTACATTTTTATCCCAAAGGTTTAGTCTAGGTCATTTCAAACAACAGCAGTTTTATTGAATCAAGGCACAAACTTGAGAATACCAGGAAATTGAAATAATGTCACATAGTAAGGAAAGTCAACCATTGCCTTCAATCCAAAGCATTAACTTGGCAGTTCCACTTTCTCTGGAACAAGCCATAGCATACTCTGGAAACTCTCGCTGGTTGGCTTTGCATTGGGAGCCTGAGTTAAGTCAGTTATGTTACAACGACGGTCAGACAGTTGGTGTGGGTAATACTTATGCGTGGCAAATTTTCCGCAACCATCCTAAGGTAGAGCTGCTTTGCCACCCCTATCATCTGGGAGATGACGGTCAACCCGCACGGCACTATCTACTACTGGATAGAGAAACACGCAAATTGTACGTAGGAGAAAGCATAGTAGTTGAAGAGTGCTTGAAGCAGCCACAAGTATTAGGTTTACTGGCAGCATTGGACGCAGATGGTGCAGCCGTACCTGTTCGGGACAATCCTCGTTCTCAGTCGTTTTGGCAAGAGCGCCGAATTCACGCGATCGCTGTAGGTAGCGCTCTACTCTTGTTGCTAGGATTACCTGCGGCTGGGTTTGGGGTCGAGATTTTAGAGAAAAATGACTGGATAGAAGTAGAGCTGCTTGAATGGTTAGATTAACTTCATTGATGTATTTAGTCACGGGCGATCGGAAAAAGAGGTGTTAGCTTACTAAATAACTACGTGCTTCAAATTCATATCGTCTCAGGAAGCTGAAAGCTTGTTGTTCTAACTGCCGCACTCGTTCTCGACTAATACCCATTCGCTGACCAATTTGTGCCAGGGAAAGTTCGTTTCCGTCTGCTAGACCGAAGCGTAGAGTTAATATTTCTCGTTGTTGAGTAGGTAGCTTTGACAATATGTTTTGAATGCTTTCACGTATCGATTCCCGAACTGCGTAGCTTTCAGGTAAAAGTCCGTCATCTTGCAGTACATCCTGCAATTCTGTGTCCTGCTCGTCTCCAATCCGAGCTTCTAGGGAGATAGGATGGCGAGCAAGCAGCAAGCATTCTCGGACTTGTTCGGGCTGTAGGTCGATCGCCTCAGCGATCTCCATAGATGTAGGAGTGCGACCCAGCTTTTGAGATAGCTCTCGTTGCGTGCGCTTAATTTTATTCAGCTTCTCAGTCATGTGAATGGGCAAGCGAATTGTGCGGGATTGCTGAGCGATCGCCCGCGTTACTGCTTGTCGAATCTACCAGTAGACATAGGTGGAAAACCTAAAGCCTCTGGTTGGATCGAATTTTTCAACTCCTCGCTCCAGCCCCAACGTACCTTCCTGAATTAAGTCTAGAAAATCCAAGTTGCGTTTTTGATATTTCTTAGCTACTGCCACCACTAATCGGAGATTAGCTTCGATCATTTTCTGTTTAGCTTGTCGTCCTGCTAGTAGCTGTTTTTGCAGTACTTCATCACTTATCTGCATCAGCTCTGCCCACTCTTGCAAAGTTGGCTCGCGCTGCAATTGCTTGGCTAAATCTTCCTTAGCAGTTGATAAAGCCATCATCTGCTGAACTTGTTTGCCAAAAACAATCTCTTGTTCGTGACTTAATAAAAGTATATTCCCAATTTCGTGAAGATAAATCTGTACCAAGTCAACAGTAGGTGAAGATTTATATTTCGTGTTGTACTTGGTAGATTCTGAAATAGATTTAGCTGCGAGTGTCATTGTCTTTGTTACACAAGGGTATATACGAACTAGACAAATAAGAAAATTTTTCTATCAATGACATTTCGAGTTTAGCAAGACTTCATGCATCAAAATACTTGTAAAAAACTCCCGAACTTTTAGAAAAGATTTTACGCTAAGTTAGAGAATATTTTCTTAAAAGAGGATGAGTTTAAGCCAGATGTAAAATAAGGCATTTCCAGTCTGCATCTCGAACAAAACCAGTAAAGTCTTTTTGCCTGAATATGCCGAAGTAGCTTATGAGAGCAACAAGGACAAGGATTCATTTAGTTCTCCAGATTTAACCAATTTATTTACAGGCTGGGCGGTAATCTCCCTAGTTGTATGAGTTCTGTTCCAGATAGTTAAGAACGAATTGAACCGTTATAATTCACAGTAACCTTGGAGCCATCTTTAGCAACTGTGACAACACTCTCGACTGAGGGAATTGTAGAGCCAGGTTGACTGCCAGTGAAGGTGAAAATCCAACTATTTCCGCCATCTATACATGGAGCTTCAGAAGAAGAACCGTACATAGAAGCCGCAGCACGATAATGATTTAATCCACCATTGATCTTTTCAGCTGCTTGACGTGCTAGATTTCTAGCTCTAGTTAAAGCAGGAGTAAAAGCGATGGTATTTCCATTGACGGTTTGCGGTGTAACACAGGAAGTCGAGGAAGTCCGAGCCTGAGCAGGAATAGAACCAAATGTTAAGAAACTCAGAGCGACCGCAGAAGTTATCGCAGTAGCTATTGTAGGGATCTTCATAGTTATAAAATATGTTGAATTAGAATCAAGACTAGACAAAAACTTCTCTGCCAAAAATTGCCGTGATTTTTAGATTTTGGTACTCGATCTAAAAATTCTTGAGGAGATATTTTTAAGTTAAATCTCTGATATTGCTTTTTTGTGACAACAATTTGAACTTTCTGTGTCTGGAGCAAACGTGCCGTGTAATCGTCAAACTATATCCAAAAGCATAGACAACTCGTGGCTCTTTTATTTAAGATGCAAGTAAGCACTTACAATAAATATGGCTGGTTTAAAAAAACAAGGGACGGTCAAAACTCGCGATCGCTTGCTCAAAGCAGCGATTGAAGTTTTCTCAACCGAAGGCTTCGTTGGAGCCACAACCCGCGAGATTGCTCGTGTAGCAGGCGTAAATGAAGTCACGTTATTTCGATATTTTCCGAGTAAGGAGCAACTATTGGGTGCTGTGGCACAACATATTACCGCTCTAAAAGCAGAGGCGCTCGCACATCAAGAGGAATGGACGCAGGACTTGCACCGCGACCTCTTACACTATGCGACGCTGCATGACAAAATGCTGGAAGAATACGAAGCCCTGATTCGGATGTTTATTGGCGAAGCCCAGCGACATCCGCAGGAAGCACTTCAGGTACTTCAACAATCTTTCCTGCCCTTGCGCGAAAAGCTGATTGCCTATTTACGTAACTGCATTGAACGTGGGAGCGTTCGTCCCGATGTAGACCTACCGCTGGCAGTGGATCAGTTTACAGGGATGCTGTTAGCTGGGATGGTGCGCCGTCATGTGATTCCTATAATGAGGGGCTATAGTCGCGCTCAATACCTTGAAGGATGCGTAGAGTTGTTTGTCCGTGGCATTAGTACGGTAGTTGTCAATCCCAGTTGTGCTATGACACGCCCGCCAGCTAACTAGCAGTCGGCAGTCACAACTACTACGTATTTACACTCAAAGCTTTTTTCCGTTCTCCAATTTAACCTCCAATCGAACTGCGATTCGGCGCTCGGATCGCCTGAACCAGCCATGAAGCGAAATCCATCTACCAATTACGTAACTGAACCAGATTCGCCTGATGCCGAGCATCTTGTAGAACCAAAAGAATTAGAGCAAAGCTGCCACAATGGGTATAACGGTAAACACTCAGCAAACAATGGTATTGCAACAGATGATAAGACCGCTGATGATGAAGCAACGCCAGATGAAGCTGTTGATCGAGCAGATCGTCCTCAGCCACACAGTAAAAAACGACGCAGATTACTCTTGGTTATCGGAAGCATTGTTCTTGCTGCTGGCTCGATCGCGGGGTTGCGATGGTGGCAATTTCAAAGCACTCATGTAAGTACGGATAACGCTCAAATTCAGGGACATCTTTCGCCACTTGCTCCTAAGATTTCTGCAACGGTGCAGCAAGTACTCGTAGAAGAGGGCGATCGCGTTAAAGCTGGGCAACGTTTGGTGATACTCGAAGATCGAGATTTACCGTTAAAAGTACAACAGGCAGAAGCCGAACTAGCAAATGCCAAAGCCGAACTAAAAAGCACGATCGACACAGTAAAACTAACCAGTCAGACCAATCCCACTCAAGTTCAACAAGCGCGATCGCAGCTAGCAGCAAATTTATCTGCTGCAAATGCGGCAAAAGCCAGCGTCAATCAAGCACAAGCAGCTATTGAGACAGAGGAGGCGAAAGTTGCTCAAGCAAAAACCGAGGTGAATCAGACGCAAACAGATTACCGGCGCTATCAATCTCTATACCAAGCAGGTGCAATCTCGGCTCAACAATTTGATTCAGCTCGTGCTGCCTACGAAAACGCTCAAGCGAGTCTAGTGGCTGCTCGTAAAACCGTTACTCAATCGCAAGCTCAGTTCAAGAACGCTCAAGCTCAATTGCAAAAAGCACTAGCCCAGGCAGATACAGCCAGAGGACAGGTACGAGAAACTCAAGTGTCTGGACAAAACGTGACGGTACAGCGCGATCGGCAACAGCAGGCTCAGGCTCAAGTAGAACAGGCAACAGCCGCACTAGCTCTAGCGCGTCAGCAATTGGCTTATACCGTCATTAAAGCACCTGTCAATGGTTATATCGGACAACTGACTGCTCAAGTCGGGCAGAAAGTGCAGGTGGGGCAGCCTTTACTAGCTGTAGTACCCCTTAAAACCGACGAGGTTTACGTGGAAGCAAACTTCAAGGAGACGGCGCTAGGAAAACTGCACATTGGCGAGAAAGCAGACGTTGAAGTGGATGCCTACCCTGGGCAGATGTTTCACGCCACGATCGCTGGGATCAGTCCGGCTACAGGCGCTAGCTTCGCCTTACTGCCGCCCGATAACGCTACGGGTAATTTCAACAAAGTCGTGCAGTGGGTTCCAGTCCGGCTCGTATTTGACTCCAACATCGATTTACAAAATAAACTCAGACCTGGATTAAACGCGACCGTTACGGTAGACACGACAACGGCTTCTAACGTGGCAGCAACAACGCCAAAACATTAATCAATTGCTCTTCAATCGCTCATGGCTACAACTCATTCTCGTTTGCCGCGTTCGTCTCGACAACCGAAATCTACTGACAATTCAGGCTACGTGCAAGGATCGCTGAAGTGGGCGATCGCCCTTACAGCGTCGCTGGGAGCCATCTTAGAGGTGATCGATACCAGTATTGTCAACGTGGCACTCAACGATATTCAAGCAACGCTAGGTGCAACTGTCAGCGAAGTGGGTTGGGTGGTGACAGGCTACGCGATCGCCAACGTCGTTCTGATTCCCCTCTCTGCCTGGTTGGGAGATGTATTCGGCAAGAAAACCTACTTCGTTTTCTCAATGGCAGGGTTTACAGCCGCCTCCGTGTTGTGTGGGTTATCTGCTAACCTACCGATGCTAGTCATTGCCCGCATCCTGCAAGGTTTATTTGGGGGAGGGCTGCTAGCTAAAGCCCAAGCAATTTTATTTGAAACCTTTCCACCCGCCGAACAGGGCGTGGCTCAATCGGTGTTTGGCGTAGGAGTAATTGCCGGACCCGCGATCGGTCCAACTCTAGGTGGCTACCTGACGGATACGCTGGGTTGGCGCTGGATTTTCTTCATCAACCTGCCGATTGGCATTATTGCTGTCATCATGGCAACGATGTTTTTGCGACCCGACCCGCATAAGCGTAAAATCGCTCGTCAAAAAGTGGATTGGTTGGGAATTGCGTTATTGGCGATCGCTATTGGTAGCTTGCAAGCGTTTTTAGAAGAAGGGGAACGAGACGACTGGTTTGCATCGAGTCTCATTACTACCTTGGCGATCGCTGCTGCGGTTGGACTGATACTATTCATCTGGCGGGAACTGAGTATCAAAGCTCCTGCGGTTGACCTGCGCGTGTTGCGCCACCGAACGCTTGCAGCTGGTAGTCTCTACTCTGGCATTTTAGGCATGGGACTTTACGGGGCGCTGTTTGCCGTGCCGTTGTTTGCTCAGGGAGTGTTAGGATTTTCGGCAACGCAAACAGGGTGGTTGCTTGCCCCAGGAGCGTTAGCATCTGCGATCGTGATGGTTCTGCTGGGTAAGATTTCGAGCAAGGTAGATGCTCGACTTCTAATTGGAACTGGAGCAGTCGGGACAAGTTTAGTCATGTTCCAACTCGCCCAAATTACACCTCAATCCGGTACGGACGATCTATTTTTCCCCCTAGTTTGGCGCGGCGCAACCACCGTGTTGATGTTTCTGCCCCTCAGTTTGGCAAGTTTGGGTTCGCTACCAAAACAAGATGTATCTGCCGGCTCGGGCTTTTACAATTTGACGCGCCAGTTGGGAGGCAGTATCGGGATTGCGGTTTTGACAACACTACTAGATCGACGGGAAGCATTTCATCGAGCTATCTTGTTAGCAAAAGTGACTCCTTTCGACCCCCAGACAAATCAGCGCCTCAATACCCTGACTGCTTTATTTCAAAATCGTGGTTTCGATGCAGCCACAGCTCATCAACAAGCCTTGGCAGCACTGAAGCAATTAGTCAATACGCAAGCCGCAGTTTTATCTTATGCCGATATTTTTCGCTTTGTTGGCGTTGTCTTCTTTTGTTCGTTACCGTTATTGCTATTTTTAGGTAAGGGGGGAGCCAAAGTCAAAGCACCAATAGCTCACTAGTATAAGAAATAAGAACAGATAGTTTTTGCCAAAGAAATTACAATCGAGCTAATATTTTGGGCGATCGCAATTGGAATTGAAAAATCATTTTTTAAAGCTGTATATATAATTGAGTTAGTACTTGACTCAAGGTATGCCTAACTTATTTCGGAACGCTTTTCCAGAGCGTTATGTTTAAATATAATAACCGACAAACGTGACTACCCGACTGCGTTTGACTCGCAAAGCTGCTTTCAAAAACCAAGCTGTTTGATTATGTAGCAAATTTTCCCACCAGTGACGGGTCACAAAGATAGGGATAACAATTGTGCAAAACAGATTTGGATGCTGAGCTTCAAATTCGCTAACAAAGTTAATTAAAGGCGAAATGACCGAGCGATAGGGAGAGTCGAGGATCGCTAAAGGGATATCTGCCTCCAACTGCTGCCACTGCTGCTGAAAGCTGTCTCTATCTGTTGTACCAATATCAATATGAACGGCAACAATTTCATCGGCGATACTGCGAGCGTAGTCAAGAGCTTCTAAGGTTCCCCGATGAAGTTGACCGACTAACACTATAGCAGGATGGGTGACAGTATCGCATGGGACACGCATGGGATAGCGATGGGGTTCAATTCCAACAATACTGAGGCGATCGCTTATCGTTTGATAGTGACTGCGGATTGCTAAAAACAGCCAAACAACTAGCGGAATCATAACTACCACCAACCAAGCCCCCAATAAGAACTTCGTTACAACAATCACCCCTAAAACTGTGGCAGTGACTGTCGCGCCGATCCCATTAATCGTGGCACGAGATTTCCAACCAGGTGTTGGATGGTTGAACCAGTGCAGTACCATCCCTATCTGGGATAAGGTAAATGAGGTAAATACTCCCACTGCATAGAGAGGAATAATTGCATTAGTCTGCCCCTGAAATAGAATTATCAGAAAGGCAGCAAAAAGACTGAGCAAAAGAATGCCGTTGGAGTAGATCAGGCGATCGCCCAGTATTGACAGTTGCCTGGGCAGAAAGCCGTCCCGTGCTAGCAGTGAAGCTAGTCGGGGGAAGTCGGCAAAGCTAGTATTTGCTGCCAGTAGTAGAATTAGCAGGGTGGTTGCCTGTGTAATGTAATAAAGCAAACCATTGCCAAAAATTTGTCGCCCTAGCAGCGAAACCACCGTTTGTCCGGCGGTAGGAACTATATGGTAAGCATGAGCCAAGTAGGTGATCCCAGTAAACATGACCCCTAAGAGCGCGCTCATGTAAAGCATAGTCAAACGGGCATTTTTCCACTCTGGCGGCTTGAATGCCATGACACCGTTGGAGATAGCTTCGATTCCCGTTAACGCGGTACAGCCAGCAGCGAAAGCCCTCAGAATCAGAAATAAACTTAGAGGTTCTGTAGGTGGAATTGGAGCGACGGCAAAGGGTACGTATCCGCTAAGCTGCTGCACTAAACCTAGACAAACGAGTAGAAAAATACTTGCAATAAACCCGTAGGTAGGCAGCATGAGTAAATTACCTGCTGCTCTCACACCTCGTAGATTTGCCAGCATCACCAAGAAGACTGCAAGCAGACACAAATCAATTGTGAAGGTACTCAAGAATGGGATTGCCGAAGTTAAAGCGGCAACTCCCGCTGAAATGCTAACAGTAACGGTCAGGACATAATCAATCGCTAGTGCTGCTGCTGCTACTAGTCCAGGGTACAGCCCCAAATTTTCGCGTGACACGGTATAAGCTCCACCGCCGCCAGGATAGGCTCGAATTGTTTGGCGATAAGATAAAGTTACTACTATCAGCAACAATAGAATTGCGCCTCCAATAGGCAGTGAGAGTTTGAGAGCACTACTTCCAGCCAATATCAGCACTAGTAATATCTCTTCTGTTGCATAAGCAACTGAGGAAAGCGCATCAGAAGATAGCACTGCTAATCCCGCAGCATTGCTCAAACGTTCTTCTGCAAAAGCACTGGTAGGTAGCGGTTTACCGAGTAGCGATCGCTTAATGCGAGTATAGAGAGACATGTGCTAGTTTTTTAAGTTGGTGATTGCGACAATTCATTATTTCGTATTTTGCTGTGGCTAGAGGCAGTTAAGCTCAGTTTAAAATTCTACATTCATCGATCGTGAATATGAAAAAACCTCTACGCGCTCGCGTCAGTCAGGAAGAATATCAACTGTTACAAAGGCTGCGGGAACGCAAGCCCGCTCAACACCCACCAAAACCAAGTCCGAGGTTGGGCGATCGTCTAGCTGATGCGGTAGCCGATACTGTAGGTTCTTGGCGATTTATTATTATCCAGAGTAGCTTGCTAGCACTGTGGATTTTTCTCAACGTCACGGCATACATTCAGCATTGGGATCCATATCCATTCATTCTACTAAACCTCATGTTGTCTTTTCAGGCGGCTTATACTGCACCCATCATCATGATGAGTCAGAATCGCCAAGCTGTGATTGACCGTCAAGAGGCAAAACACGACTATGAAGTTAATATGAAAGCCGAGCTAGAAATTGAACTGCTACACGATAAGATGAATCTGCTGCGGGAAGAAGAAATAATAAAAATTATGCAAATGCTTCAACAGCAGCAACAACAAATCCAAGGTCTAGAAGAATTATTGAGACAGAAACTTCAAACCATAAATCCTATTTCAAAACTAGAAGATCGTAATATTCAATCCTAATAATTGGATTATTTACAGTTAAAATAAATGGCATTTTTAGTTTTAAGATAACTGCTTGAATTTCAAAAAATAAAAATCTAATAACTAAAAAGAGGACGGTCGAGCAATCAATCCATCCTCTTAAAAGATTTTTCAAACATAGGTGGGTATCAAAGAATCGATACTGTTGCAAGAAAAGCTAATCAAAACGTTCTCTGAGTGCTCTAACATATGCAGCATCAGCTTCAATCATACTGGTAGTTTCTTCTTCAAATTGAGCATCTAACATTGCTGAATCAAATTCAGAGCTAAGTTTACTTGCTGCCGCCAGTTCTCCTAAAACCGGACTAGAAATTAATCCGAAACTGGCAACTAGCAAGATAATAAATGTATGTGGCTTGGATAGTTGGTTGTACATAGTTCTCCTCCAAACTTGAGTGAGTTCAAACTTGTTATCAATAGTTAGTAAAGCCTCTGAAGGCGCTCCATTACTTTTAGGTAACTACCAAAAGGTCACGAGCAAACTAGCCATTGCAATATGCGATCGCAAGTCATTTGCGGTTCATCAACTAAATACCTTCCTACGAATAATGCATTTGAAAATGTCCTTGAGCAATAACTTCACCAATTTGTAATTGCGAACCCATCCACTTGGAACCATTCAGTTCTGACATTGCCGCCTTTTCACTGGCATTCATCATCATATCCACAGTAGCAAAACCAAGGTTTCTGTTTGTTTTCCAATCGGTAGGAAAAAAGATGTTTGCGATCGCGCCATACTCTTCAAACAATTCTATAAGGTCTACTTGAGTGACTTGTTGGGGTAGGTTATTAATGAAAAGTGTCATACGATAATACCTTTCAAATGAAAAGTTTAGCTAAACCTAAATAATCGACCCTCTCAAACTAGCAAGCGGATATGACAGAGATATGACCAAACTGTGTCAATTATTTGGATTAAAATTAATTGCACAAAGCAGTTATAAAAATTGAATAGTTCTGATTGCTTAACTATAAAATAAAAAAAATTAATATTTTTAACTGATATTTAATTGCAACACTTATAAAACAAAGTATAGAAAACTCTCTGAGGAGGTATGATGAAATTGCGGTTTGGTAAGGTTCTAGGTATCTTTGCGGGTGCGATCGCGCTTCTGGCAGCAACAGGCTACTGGTACGTTTTTATTGCTGGTGCGCCACAATTAGATCCTCCCCAAGTAGAACGAAACACAGGGCTAACCTTTCACTTACAGACGTTTAATAGTAAAGCAATGGGTGAGGTACGTATGTATGGCTTAATTCTCCCCCCAGGCTACACCAAGAATCCTGTACGACGCTATCCAGTCATTTTCCTACTACACGGTGGACATGGGGATGCTCGTGCTTATCAGGACAAGGCTGCTGTCACTTCTGTACTACACGATTTGTATAAAAGTGGCAAACTACCACCGTCAATCGTAATTACTCCAGATGGTAACGATCGCAGAGGCAGCAGCCCTTTTTGGGACTCTGACTACTACGATGGACCCAATGGCAAGGTGGGAACCCTGATTGGTTCTGAATTAGTGCAAGTGGTAAAATCGCGCTATCGTACGCTAGAGCAGCCGCATTTTTGGGCGATGGGCGGGCAGTCTTCTGGCGGTTGGGGAGCTTTTAACATTGGTTTGCGCTATCTAAATAATTTCAATATCTTCTTTAGCTCTAGCGGCTACTTCACCGATACTAGTGGCTCTGCTAATAGTCCTCAGCTTTTCATCAAGCAGATTTCAGCTACACAGCGCCAACAGATCCGAGCGTTTCTGGATGCTGGGGAAGCAGATCGTGAATTTCTTGCCTCGACGCAGCAATTCCATCAAACTTTGAACCAATTAGGAATCGCTAACGATTTTCGAGTTTTCCCTGGAGGACACGGGATCGTGGGAGGAGATTTTGGTTGGAACTACTGGCACAAGCATTTAGCCGACCAGTTAAGCTATGTCGGGCAGCAGTTCAAAATTGGCTTAACCAAGGAAAACAAGACAGTTAAATCGTTCTGAACTCTGGAGAGAATTTGTGCTGACAAAGCGAAACCGCATCGGACTATGGACAGCAACACTGCTGACAGGATTAGTAGGAATAGTCAACCTACTATCTGCTGTCACTCCTAACCTACCAAGCAGGACAGAATTTTTAGAGCAATTTATTCCATTCGACATTCGTGCGGGCGGTCATTTTTTTGCAGCAATTACAGGATTTATCTTACTGACGCTAGCAGCAAATTTATTACGACGGAAGCGAATTGCTTGGCTGTTGACAGTTGGATTGCTGATTGTATCTATTCTCAGTCATTTAGTTAAAGGCTTGGACTACGAAGAGAGCCTACTATCAGGTATTTTGCTCGTACAACTTTTGTTAATGCACTCTCTATTCACTGCAAAATCGGATCGCCCATCTGTTGCTCAGGGAATTCGAGTTTTGGTAGGAGCATTGTTGTTTACACTAGCTTACGGTACAGTCGGCTTTTTCCTTCTAGATCGGCAATACACGGTCAACTTCGATCTTCCAGAAGCTCTGCTGCAAACTCTAGCGATGTTTTTTACTGCTGACAACGCAGGGCTAGAACCAACAACGCGATTTGGACAATACTTTGCTGACTCGATTTATCTAGTTGGAGTTGTAATTACAGGCTATTCCTTGTTCATGCTTCTGCGTCCAGTATTATCACGATCGCCCGCACTATTGCAAGAGCGGCAACGAGCTAGAGAAATTGTCGAACAGTATGGTCGCTCTTCCCTTGCCCGCTTTACATTGTTTGAAGATAAAGTCTACTACTTTAGCCCCTCTGGTCGTAGCGCGATCGCTTACGTACCAAAAGGACGGGGTGCGATCGCTCTAGGAGATCCAATTGGTCCACCAGAAGACCGAGAGGAGACGATTTTTAGTTTTCGACAGTTTTGCGAGCGCAATGACTGGTATCCAGCTTTTTATCAAACATTGCCGGATGACCTTGAGCTTTACCAATCTTTAGGGTTTAGCGTTGTGAAGATCGGCGAAGAAGCGATCGTCGATCTTCATACTTTTAATCTTAAAGGAAAAGCTAACCAAAACTTAAGGAATTACACGAATCGCTTGACTAAAGCAGGTTATCAAGTCAAATTTTACCCACCACCAATTTCGGATCGGTTATTACGAGAGTTGCGAATGGTGAGCGATGAATGGCTACAGTCGATGCATGGAGCTGAGAAAAAGTTTTCGTTAGGTTGGTTCGACGAAGAATACTTGCGGGAGTGTGAGATTGCTACTGTTGAAGCATCAGACGAGCGAATTACTGCTTTTGCAAATGTTGTTTCAGAGTACCAGATTAACGACATCACAATTGACTTAATGCGGCATCGCGATCCCGTAGAGCCTGGTACAATGGACTTCTTATTTATTTCAATGTTTCAGCACTACAAGGACTTGGGTTACGATGGATTTAATTTAGGTTTATCAGCTCTTTCTGGTATGGGTGAAATGCAAAATGCTCCCCGTCTAGAAAAAGGATTAAATTATCTCTACGAACACCTGAATCGATTCTACAATTTCAAGAGTTTACATACCTATAAAGAAAAGTTTCATCCTCGTTGGGAGCCGAGATATTTAGTTTATCCTGGGTTAGCAGCTTTACCAGATGTTGTTATTGCTCTGATTCGCGCTGACTCTGGCGATCGCTTATTTGATTATCTCAAACCAGGTTCGTGAGTTATATCTGCTATCTCAAACTCATCTTTGCTATGCTAGTTTTACCAGATATTTATGTAGAGTCCGTCCAAAAAAGTTTATTAACAGCTACATAAACAAAGAAAGTAAATTGAGAATTTTATGAAATTTACTCGCGGTACAATGATTAAAGTTGTTGCTCCATCTAATTGGGTAGATTTATCTAAGAATGAACAACATATACTTGAAAAATACGACGGTCGAGTTGGTGAAGTCATAGAGCACGAACAGGACAAGATTGAAAATATAAAACTTGGAATTATCTTCGATCTAGATCTTATCTGATTGAAGCATGAGTGGGTAGAAATTGTAAACTCATGAGCTATAAATTGCCTATATAAAAAGATGAACTATCCTATTTCATCTAGGCATTTCAGAGAAATTTTGTCAAAACGCTATATGTTTAATATCAATTTCAATTTCAAGCGTCTTGCTCAAATTGCTTCACCTCTTTTGGGATTATTTATCTTTGGATTTTCTGTCTGGGCGATCGCCAACGAACTGCGACAGTATCACTATCTTGAAATAGTCCGTAGCTTACAGGCAATTCCGAAAAACTACCTGCTTTTAGCACTAGTGCTGACTATTTTGAATTACTTCATGCTCACTGGATATGACGCTCTTGCCATGCAGTACATTCGCCATCCTCTTTCTTATCCAAAAACGGCACTTGCTGCTGTTATTAGCTATGCCATCAGTAATAGTATTGGATTTGCACTACTGACTGGTAGTGCTATTCGCTATCGCTTTTACTCGAATTGGAAGCTATCTGCAATTGAGATCGGCAATATCATCGCTTTTTGTAACTTGAGCTTCTGGTTAGGGTTGTTTGCAGCAGGCGGATTGGTGTTTGTCTTGGAACCATTAACAATTCCAACTCTACTTCGCCTTCCTTTTGCCTCAGTGCATCCTATAGGAATTATATTTCTACTCGCGGTAGTAGCCTATCTTATTTGGAATATCGTCGGCAGAAGATCTATCAGAATTGGCAAGTTGGTAATACCCCACCTTCCTGCTAGGCTCTCTCTAGCTCAAATTTTCATAACATCTTTTGACTGGGCGCTGGCTGGAGGTGTTCTCTACGCCCTACTATCATCATCTATACCTTTGTCCTATCCAGGTTTTTTCGGCATCTATATGTTGGCACAAATTGCCGCACTCATCAGCAACGTTCCTGGCGGACTAGGTGTTTTTGAGACAGTCATCTTATTGTTGCTGTCGCCTTCCGTTTCTTCCGCAACCCTTTTTGGCGCACTTTTGGCTTATCGAGGGATTTATTATTTCCTTCCATTGGGTGTTGCAGTGCTGTTACTCGGTATCTACGAACTTCGCCGTCGATATACAAATAAATCGGCTTCATCATAAAGTAAATTAACTTTTGTCACAACAATGACATTTTATTTTTACAAGACTGTAATATGATGCATCTAATCTTGATTTAGTAGCAATATTTAGCTTGCTTCTATCACCGTAACCTCGTGCTTTTTACCTTCAAAAATTAATTTTTGAGGGTATTTTTTTCGATTTAACTACTGTCGCATCCTCATTAAGAAGGAAATTTACATTCAAATTAGCCCAGCGACTATATTGATACTAAGTGCCAGAATCACAGTGTTGAAAAAGAATGTTAGCACTCCATGTACTAGCGATAACTGTCTCATAGAGCGTGATGTTACTTGTACGTCTGATACCTGACAAGTCATGCCAATTACAAAAGAAAAATAGAGAAAATCCCAATAATCTGGCTGCGTTTCTTGGGGAAAATCTAAACCTTCATCCTTAATTTCACTGGTACTGTGACCATCATTACGGTAGTAGTCGTGTGCGTATTGTAAAGCGAACATTGTATGTATGAGCAACCAGGAGCAAACAACCGTCGCACCTGCAAGCATTACGTGTAATACCAATAAAGTTTCAGGCATCCCTTTGGTATTTTTGAGCATAAATCCAATTGCCAACAGACTAATGCAAGCAGCAACTACCACTAGGATTAAGATTGCTAATCGTCCTTCATTTTGGCGTTGAGCGCTACGTTGCATTTTTTGCGGAGTAGCTCCGAGCATCATCGACCAAGCTAATGCTAAAAAACAAGTAGCGCCTGAGTCCCATCCAATAATAATCCGAGTTGGGAGGTTTAAATTTTCTGGAAGTAGAGTATAAGCTAGACCAGAAACTACAATGGAGATGAGCAAGCGCGGTCGTGCGTCTAGATTCTTTAGCAACTTTGGGGTAGGGTAAGAACTTATAAGTATGAGATGATGTATGCTAACAGTTGCAGTATATCTGTTTGAGCTAAGCCTAACACTCTAAAGAAGATGAAGATTTCAGACAGATAAACCGAAGTTGGCGATCGCCTGCTTGGAATCTTTAATTCAAAATCTAAAACTAATGCAATTTTTGTTCGACTTTGTTCGTAATTTCGATCGCTATCGATCGTATCTAAATTAAAGTGTCAGTCTAGTTTGTCTAAAAATGCCCTAAACCTCCATCGTAAGTTAGAGTGACCGAACAATACATTGAGAACTAGAATTGGGATCGGTCAGTTTGACCTTTGAGAATTCAAGAATGACTAGTGCAATACTGTCAAGTTGAAATATCGTGATGAGCAGTCGCGCCCGTTCCTATGCCTACCTGTCAATCTTTGCAGCAATAGCGACTATTGCTCTAAAGTTAGGAGCTTATCGACTTACGGGTTCAGTGGGACTGCTGTCCGATGCAATTGAGTCGGGGGTCAATTTGGTCGCAGCACTCATCGCGTTGTGGGCGTTGACTTATGCTGCTAAACCCGCCGATGCAGAACATGCCTTTGGACACTCAAAAGCTGAATATTTCTCCAGTGCAGCAGAAGGCGCATTAATTATGTTGGCAGCCGTCAGCATCGCGATCGAAGCTTGGGGACGCTTACTGCACCCAGAACCATTAACGCAGATAGGGCTTGGGTTAGGTCTGTCGCTCCTAGCAACAGCGATTAATGGTATTGTTGCTCTAGTTTTGCTCAAAGCTGGACGAAGGCTGCGATCGATTACCTTACGTGCAGATGCCCATCACTTGTTTACCGACGTGTGGACTTCGGGTGGTGTCGTATTGGGCATCCTCTTAGTACAAGTGACAGGCGCTTTAGTACTCGATCCCATTGTGGCATTGGTTGTAGCTGCAAATATTGTTTGGGCAGGATTGAGGTTGTTGCGAGAGACGGGAGCGGGACTGCTAGATACTGCCTTACCAGAGGACGAGCGGCAGGCGATCGCCCTCATTCTTAGCGAGTACCAGCGTCAAGGTATCCAATTTCACGCCCTACGTACTCGCATTGCTGGTTCGCGTCGTTTTATCTCCTTCCACGTACTCGTGCCTGGAAGCTGGACGGTGCAACAAGGACACGAGTTGTGTGAGGAAATCGAACTAGCGATCGAGCGAGTACTACCTGGGAGTCATGTCCTGACTCATCTGGAACCCTTGGAAGATCCTGCTTCTTGGAAAGACCAAGAACTGGAGCGGAGAACAGATATTTAGCCAGGTGGGTATAGAATTACTGAAGCATTAAGCTTCAACAATTCTAAAAAAGCCTGCACTGAGTTATTTGCTAATTTTTCTGAAGCTACTTCAGCTCTTTTTCGGTAGTGAGAAAGCTATGCATAGTTAAAGTCTTCAGTCACTCTACTTGGCATCATCATTAGTTTCTCTGTCTCCAGCTTGATTATTGGAAACTTGAATGCTGCTTTTAGGACGAGAGGCTTCTTGTTTTTCACCTTCCTGGTTAGCATTTTCTGTATAAAGGACTTTGCCATTGCCAGCATCTACTTTAGCTTCTTGCTGACCGATCTTCACGGCGTAAACTAAGTTGCCATCTTCATTTTCTAACTGAACGCTGCTAGCCTTTCCTCCGAGAGCAGTTTGAGCTGCTTGCTGAGCTTGCTGGGGCGTAATTTTAGCTAGAGATTGCAGTTGGGTTGTTTCTTGCTGTTCTTCTGCTTGCTCGCTAGCTTCTCCTCGCCCTCTTTCATTCTCTTCAGTTTGTCGGTCGTTACTGTTTGGCTGATTGGTGTTTTGGGCTTGGAGATGATTGCTATTCTCACGAGCTTCTGTAACATCCTTAGCCCCTCCATCTTCATGACTTAGTTTAGCAGATAGGGTATTGTTACCCGAACGTCCATAAGTCACAGCAACATCAGAGGGTAATTGCTTGGCGTTTACGGTTCGCATCAAACCACCAAAGCCTAAAACACTAACTAAAGCAGCTACTGTGAGAGCAGTCTTTGTTGTCGCTTTCATCTTGCGAAATTCCTGAAATGTAGGTTATGGATTTCACTATAGAAAGTGAAGGTCAAGAACTTGGAAAGATCGATTTGAAGTCGAGTAATTCTGTTTTTTATTAAATTTCATCCTGCTTTCATTTTTGTCTGTTAAGTTGAAAATGTACCCGATCGACAAAGCGATCGCTGGTTCGTTCTCAAGTCGAACAGATTTGAGTACCTCCGCTCGTAAGTTACAGGTCGATACTCAAATCTCTCGTAGCTGCGCCCTGTACTGTAGCAACTATGCCAAAAATTAACCGCCGACAGTTTCTTTTCCTCAGTGCTGCTGGTGCAGTAACGGCATCAGTCGCTAGCCGTGCTTGGGGACAAAGTAGCAGAACACCTTTCAAATCCCTAGTCTTGCTTCCCGAACTGTATAAAAGTAATAATGGTTTGCTAGATCTTGACTTGGAAGCTAGTTCTCGCCCCGTCAGCTTAGGAGGCAAACGGGCATATCTTTTGAGCTATAACGGACAAGTACCCGCTCCTCGTCTAGAGGCTAGACCAGGCGATACAGTCCGCATACACTTTACCAATAACCTGACCCAACCCACTAACCTGCACTATCACGGGCTGCACGTCACTCCCACTGGCAATGCAGATAATCCTTTTCTAGAAATTTCGCCAGGAGAGAGTTTGACCTACAAATTTACTATTCCCAAAAATCATCGCTCTGGTACATATTGGTATCACCCCCACCATCACGGCTTTGTGGCAGAACAGGTATTTGGTGGGCTAGCAGGTTTATTTATTGTTCGGGGTGAGTTAGACGAGATTCCTGAAATTCAAGTTGCGAAAGAGGAATTTCTAGTTTTACAAGATTTTGGTATAGATGGAAGCGGACGCATCCAATCTCCAAACCACATGGCAACAATGATGGGGCGGGAGGGGCAGATATTGACAGTCAACGGTCAAGTCAAACCAATTTTATCAGTTGCATCTGGTGGTTTGTTACGCTTGCGACTCCTCAATGCTTCTCCTTCGCGATTCTACCGACTCTCTCTAGAAAATCATCCCTTTTATTTAATTGCTACAGACGGAGGTGCTTTAGGTAAGCCTGTAGAGCGGGAGGAACTACTGCTCGCACCAGGAGAACGAGCAGAGGTGTTGGTGCGTGGGGAGAGAGAACCAAAACAATACCGCTTGTTGAATTTGCCCTATGACCGAGGAGGGATGGGCATGATGGATGGTGGCATGATGGGTGGTGGCATGGGGATGATGGGAAGCGGTCAGATGATGAGGAGTTCCCAGTCAACTCCTCAAGTCTTAGCCACCTTCACCTATCAAGGTTCTGTCTCTACCCTACCTCTACCTCCAAAACTCATTCCTGTAGAAACCCTACCAGAACCAAAGACGGTCAGGCGTTTAGAATTGTCGATGGCAATGGCTCCTGGTATGGGGATAGCTTTTACGTTCAATGGGAAAGCTTTCGATCCAGAACGAGTCAATACCCAAGTTAGGTTGAATACAGTCGAAGATTGGGAATTAGTTAACGTCGATCCAGACCGCATGGATCATCCTTTCCATTTGCACGTCAATCCTTTTCAAGTCATCTCGCGTAACGGTAAACCAGAACCTGAGCGGGCATGGAAAGATACTGTTTTAGTGCGTGGAGGTGAAACTGTCCGCATCCGCGTTCCCTTCCGCGATTTTCTAGGGAAAACTGTTTATCACTGCCACATTCTCGATCATGAAGATTTGGGGATGATGGGAGTTTTGAATATTCAAGCTCCTACCTAGGCTAATTAAAATTTTGTAGCAGATTTGAAATAGTTTAATGCCTGTACTTTTTTGTAGGAATGACGATAATTATCAGTCGAGGATTTGCGATTTATGAATATACGCGATCGCACTAGCGTAGAGGTGCAAAGAATTAGAGCCATTGGATTAACAGTAACGGATGCCGACCGCGCTGGGGATTTCTATACGCAAGCACTCTCGTTTAAACCCGTTTCAGATAACACTTTTGAAGGAGAGGATTATAGCGATATTGAAGGTGTCGCTCCCACAAAAATTCGTGTCGTCACTTTACAACTGGGAGATGAATTCATTCAACTGATGCAGTATCTCGATATTGAGGAAAAACCTATTCCCCAAGATTCTCAAAGTAACGATCTGTGGTTTCAACATATGGCAATTGCGGTCAGCGACATGGAGCGCGCCTACGCTCACCTACAATTGTTTCCGATCGAACCGATCTCAGTAGAACCGCAAACTATACCTTCGGATAATGAAGCCTCTGCTGGTGTGCGAGCCTTCAAATTCAAAGACCCCGATCGCCATAATTTAGAGTTAATTTGGTTTCCTCCCGACAAAGGACAATCCAAGTGGCATCAGAATCGCGATCGCTTGTTTCTCGGAATTGACCATAGCGCGATCGCTGTTGCCAATACCGAGCAGAGCGTACAATTTTACTGCGATCTGCTGGGAATGCAGATCGAGAGCCGCAGTCTCAATTGGCGTGCGACACAAACCCGCTTAGACAATCTGCCAGAAGCCAAAGTCCGAATTACGGATTTGCGCCCCACTCAAGCGGTTTGGGAATCGAACTACTGGATTACATTGCTCCTACTAACGGTCGTCCAATGCCGAGTGACTGGAGAAGCTGCGACATTGCTCGCGTACAAATCGAGCTAGTTGTTAATGACATCCAGCAGGCTGTAGATTTATTGCGGCAAAATGGGGTTCGGTTTGTATCGTCCCGACTGGTGCAATTCACGGATAGCGTCAGTCCTTACTACCAGGGATGCCTGCTCGAAGACCCTGACGGACACGCAATGTTACTAATTTCAGCCTGATATCAGGACATTATAGTTGTTCGATCGCTAGATCGAGCAGCGGCAGATCGAGCTGAATCTTGTTTAATCTTGGGAGTGGTGGATGGGAAACAGGTAAGAGATCGCACCTAATGCTGATAAAGTCAACAAACCGACCAAAAGTATTGCTACGAACATAAAATGCATGACCGATCGTTACTAAGTATCTTTCCATTGGTGAAATTCCAATTTTAGATACCTTCAAGCTAACAGTGCAATATGACAGCTTTATGACCGATTTATGTTGATGGTGTGAAGGCGCTCAATCGTCATTTGTCATTCGTTTCGAGCTAGAGATTTTCGCCATCGCCCATGTACGAAAGATACAAAATAAGTAACGAAAAACTAATAATTTTCTCGCACTACAGGCAAGAAAAATCGAAACGTACTGCCTTGACCGAGTTGGCTTTCTACTTCAATTTGTCCGCCCTGTAGTTCGACTAAGCGTTGAGAGATCGCTAAACCAATGCCAGTCCCTCCTGAATTTCTGGTGCGGGAGCGGTCGGCTCTAAAAAAGCGCTCGAATACGTGAGGCAAATCTTCAGGAGTAATACCAATGCCAGTATCAATCACGGCAATCCAAAGTTTACTTGTTTCTGTCCAAACGCGGACGACGATCGCTCCTTCTGGAGTGTAGCGGATAGCATTGCCAATCAGGTTAACTAACACCTGTTCCGTGCGATCGAGATCCGCCCTTACCAAGGGTAATTGCGGCGGGCATTGGAGTCGTAGAGTCGGACCTGCTTCTAACAGCTGGTCGGCAAATTTTTCTACTAATGACTCTAGTAAAGAACGCAAATTAATCGACTGCAAATTGATGGGAAGATAACCAGTCTCAGCTTTGGAAAGTTCTTGCAAATCGTTAACTAACCTTTCTAAGCGTTGGGTTTCTCTCACTAGTCGCTGATAAATCTCTGGAGTTGGTTCAAATTCCTCAGAAGACAGTTCCTCCAAGTAACCGCGCATGACTGTCAAAGGGGTTCGTAATTCGTGAGAGAGATCGCTAACTAGTTCTCGTCGCCGCCGTTCTACTCCTTCTAGACTAGCTGCCATACTGTTGAAACTATGACTCAGGCGGTCGAATTCGGCAATATCACTAGCTGGAAGCCTTGCATCCAATTGACCAACCGCAAACTTTTGAGTAATTTGTTCCATTTGAGCTAAACGCTGCATCACCCGTTTAGACACCCAGTAACTCAACACTCCAGCGGTAGAAGTGCCAATCAGTAGCGACCAGCCCATACCACGATACCAAGCAGTTTCAAACCCTTGGACTAACTCAGTCCGAGCAAAACGGAGAGAAAAACCCCTGCTTTCCAGTTGTTCCAAGTGTACGACAAAAAAGCGGGGAGAAGAAACTTTGCCGATGACAATTAAACTCAGTATCCCTACTGCCGTAACTAACAGGTGGGAGATAAATAAGCGCGATCGCAGACCCAACCGATTCGCTGGCATAACTAAATCACTGGATCTTCAAACTTATAACCCACTCCCACTACTGTTTTAATAAATGTGGGATTGGCAGGATCGGGTTCTACTTTTTTTCGTAACCGAGCAACATGGGTATCAACAACCCGTTCGTCTCCAAAAAAGTCGCTTCCCCACAGTTTATCAATTAACTGAGTGCGGTTCCACACCCTGCCTGGATAGCTAACAAACGTGGACAACAGGTTAAATTCCAAGGTAGTTAACTCTAAAGTTTCTGGTGTGGAGGAGTTATACTGCATACTCGCAGTACGCTGTTCTATATCAACTGTGAAATGCCCAGTTCGATAAACTCGATCTTGCCCGCCTTGACGCAAGCTGCGCCGCAGTAATGCTCGGACTCTGGCAACTAATTCTCTAGGACTGAAAGGCTTGACGAAATAATCATCAGCGCCAGTCGATAGACCAATAACGCGATCGATTTCCTCTCCTTTTGCTGTCAGCATAAGTATATAGGGGTCTTTTGCTCCAGGTTTTTGTCTGATCCTGGCACAGACTTCTAATCCGTCCAAACCAGGTAGCATTAAATCTAATACGATCAAGTCTGGCTGTTGCTGTTGAACTACCTGCAAGGCATTGAAACCATCACGGCAGATCGAGCAGGAAAAGCCTTCTTTTTCGAGAGATAGCTGTATAAGTTGGGCAATTTCTGGTTCATCCTCGACAATTAAAATATTCATATCTAAGGAAGTTACTAATACATGGCTCCGATCGCACTTTTACAGTTACTGATTACATTGAATGGAGAGAAATCTGCATAATTTCACACTAACTTCCCAGCAGATAATCTCTAAATCGCTGGCTTATCAAAAACTATCGTTTCATTCTTCTCTCCCTGAAATATCAAACTACCACACATCCCTTGCAGATGTTACTGCACTGACAGATGAAGCAGCGTGACTGCGGGTCGGACTATCTGTTTCAGTCTAACACTTTCCATCTAAGTAATTAGAATGGTTCTTGCAGTATAACTTTGGAATTGGACTGACGATCCTGATGAAATTTCCATAATCTTCTCCCTGTCAGGATATTACTTCTGACAAAGCAATTTCATGAAAGTTTCAGAATGTTTTCTATCTCAGCAAATAAACAAGCGTTTATCATCTAAAAATTGCAGCATCTAAGGAAAACGCACCTGAACCTAAAACCGCAATTGCTATCAGCATAACGCAGTACATAAATGCTTTTTCCCAACTCGGCGGTTCGCCTTTTCCTTTCGGACCTTGATACTGTCCTTCAGGAATTAAGTAGGGATCGCGGGCAACAAAAGGCAATCCTTGCGCTATTTCTAAAAACATCGCAAACACCATCGAAGCTAGAATTGCTACGCTTGCTAGTGGTGTGAGGAGTCCAAGTATCAAGCAAATTCCGCCGCCCAACATGGACAGTGCCGAGAGAAAGCAAAGAAAGATCGGCATGTGTAGAGAATTAGCCCACTGCCGCAAATGCATTATTTTTGGGTAGCCGTGCAACACGAACAATACGCCAACTCCAACTCTTAGCAGTAAAAGCGTCCAGCCTTGAATTCCAGCAGGAAATCCAATATAAAACCAACTCAGCGCGTTGAGAATTAACTGATGAGATGGACGATAACTAGTTAATAGAAGGGCGATCGCAAAGCCAATCGATCGCAACGAACGCTTTTGTTTCAAGCCGTTACTCTACGAATATTTCAGCGGTGAAATGGATGCAATGCAAGTCGTACCGCGCTACGAAGACTTACTTCGTGGTAGCGGTGTCATTTTCGTGCAAGATTCAGTGCAATGCATCGACCCTAAAGCGCGAGAAGTCAAATTAACTTCGAGAACTGCTTACAACTACAGCAACTTAGTTTTAGCATTGGGCAGCGTTACGGGCTATTTTGGCGTAGAGGGGGCGAAGGAATACGCCCTACCATTTTGGACGCAAGCAGATGCGATCGCGATCGATCGTCGTTTGCGCGACTGTCTGCAACAAGCGCGGGAAACTTCCGACGAGCGACAACGCCGCCAACTGCTTACTGTAGCGGTAATTGGTGCTGGACCTTCTGAGGTGGAAATGGCAGCTACACTAGCAGATTTGCTACCTCACTGGTATGAAGCACTAGGAGGTAATCCTAGAGAAATTCGGGTTGTGCTACTCAGTCATGGTAAGGAAGTACTCGAAGGCGATATTAATAGCCATCTTCGCAGCACTGCCCAGATCGAACTAATTAAGCGTGTCATACCAGTAGAATTCCTCTTAGGGGCAGCAGCTACGGCAATTCGTCCTTCTGAAGTCGAATATAAAAAAGACGATCGCACTGCCACCCTACCTGCATCAACAGTAATTTGGACAACAGGCACTCCTACCCATCCTTTAATTAACCAGTTGCCAATTCATCCCCAAAAGCGCGATCGTCACGGTCGTCCCTTCGTCACCCCAACAATGCAACTACTCGACTTTTCAGATGTGTTTGCAGGCGGTGATTGTGCGGCAGTCAAAGATAATTCCCTGCCTCCCACAGCGCAGGTAGCCTATCAACAAGGAGCGGCGATCGCTCACAACTTAATGGCGCAAGCTTTGGGGCGCGAACTTCAGCCCGCTCAAGTCAATCTGCGCGGTACGCTCTTAAAATTAGGATTAGAAGCTGCTGCGGCTAACATCTACGACAAGTTTGAGCTGGACGGCGAACTCGGTCATTTGATCCGTCAAGGCACTTATCTAGAACTACTACCAATTCCAGTCCATAACTTCAAAGCCACTACAGAGTGGTTGAGAGAAGAGATTTTTCACCAGCACGCGGATACCGAGCCAACAGGTAAAACAGCAGTACGAGCCATGCAAATCGCTGGCGGAGTTACTATCGGTGTTCTCGCCGCCAGAAAAATACTCCAAATGTTAGGAGACAATGAGCGGCAACGATCGCACTAAGATCGCACTAAGATTGTACTGCAATTGCTATGACGAGCGATCGCGGGCTTTAATTTTTGCTAAAAGCGCAACTGTTATTCAATTCGCGCTCTAGGTGAGGGTAGATACAAGAGAGTATCATTCTATGGGATGAGAAGAAGGCATGACGACATTGCTAACATGACAACTGATTGTTTGTGCATACATTCAAAATAAATTTCTAAAGCCATATATTGATTGCAGTTTTTTCGGAGTAAATGCAAAACTCTCTTCTCAATCGCCATATTTCCTACTCGCTAGTAGTGAAAAGATTGTTTTCAAATGCAATTTTTATGCTGATAACAAGCAGTAAAACTTTATAAAAACTGCAAATAAAATTGGTCGTACTTTTTGCACTCTATTGCAGCAAATACGATACTTATCTATCTTTGTATTCTTCCAATCTTTTGCCAATAAAATCTCAATTGTTCGCCGTAGAATATCTAATCAATTAGGAGTATTAAAAATGAAAGCAGTTGTGTTTCACGGGATTGGCGATATTCGTTTGGACAATGTGCCAGAACCAAAAATTCAGCAGCCAATGGATGCGATCGTTAGGCTGACCTCAAGTGCAATTTGCGGTACGGATTTGCACATGATTCGAGGAACGTTTACGGGGATGAAACCTGGAACGATTCTGGGACATGAAGGAATTGGCATTGTCGAAGAAATTGGCTCGAATGTACGAAATCTCAAAGTAGGCGATCGCGTGGTCATTCCCTCTACAATTGCCTGCGGTAGCTGTTCTTACTGCCGTTCGGGGTATCACGCTCAATGCGATAACGCTAATCCCAACGGTAGCAGCGCCGGAACCGCCTTTTTTGGTGGTCCAGAAGCCTCCGGTTCCTTTAACGGATTGCAAGCAGAATACGCTCGGATTCCTTACGCCAACGTCGGTTTAGTCAAGTTACCAAATGAAGTGACAGACGACCAAGCCATTCTCTTATCTGACATTTTTCCAACTGGCTATTTTGGCGCTGATATTGCCGAAGTCGAGCCAGGAGATACAGTAGCAGTTTTTGGTTGCGGTCCAGTGGGGTTGTTTGCGATCGCCAGCGCCCAGCTATTCGGTGCGGGGCGAGTGATTGCGGTAGATACAATTGGGTCGCGCTTAGAAATGGCACGCGCAATCGGTGCAGAAGTTATCGATTTTAATGCCGAAGACCCTGTAGAAATAATCCAGCAACTTACGGGAGGAATTGGCGTGGATCGAGCGATCGATGCCGTGGGTGTAGATGCTAACGCTCCCGATCGCGGTCCTGCTGCCGAAAAAGCAAAACAGGAAGCACAACAGTTTCAACAGCAGTTACAGCAGATTGCGCCGCAAACCAATCCGCAAAACGGCAACTGGCATCCTGGTAATGCTCCTTCCCAAGCTTTAGAGTGGGGCGTTCAAGCTTTAGCCAAGGCTGGTACGCTCTCGATTATTGGTGTTTATCCACCAACCCACAAATTTTTCCCGATTGGCATGGCGATGAACAAAAACTTGACGATTAACATGGGCAACTGCAATCACCGCAAGTATATTCCTACTTTGGTAGATTTAGTTCGCAATGGTTCGGTAGAGCCGACCGAGATTTTAACCCAGGTCGAACCACTAATGTCTGTTATAGATGCGTACAAGGCTTTCGATCGGCGACAACCAGGATGGGTGAAGGTAGAACTTGTGCCGCAAGTAGCAGTATAGGAAGAGAGTGTAGAGATCGAAATGATTTCGGATCTTAATCCATTTCTATCATATACAGTTGGAGCAAGGAAACTCTCTCCCTATAAACGTTTTATTTTGCCGGACGTGCGAGATGAAACTGTATCTTGAATTGAAATGGTTTCGGATCTCGATCCAAATCGATCTCATCTTCTACAATCCCTGCTGCATGGTAATTTCAGTAGTTTTATTACTTTATCTGCTAAAAGAGCAGGCGCTTGAAAGCCTTTGTTAACAAGCGTTTTTAAATTTCAGGCTCGATTTGGTTTCGGATCTTAATCCATTTCTATTTCCATTTCTATTTCTAAGCATCTGTCTTACCCAACAACCACTATTCGAAAAGCTCCGGTATTGATCGCACAACGGTTTTTAATAGTACACTTGCACTACTTTAAATTTAGTCGTAGTTTAGTCGGATAAAAGATAATTGTGACTTATTTTATATAAAGGGGGGTGGTATACTGAATTGGAACCATAAGTTGACCAACGATGAGGCAGATTGCCGCTACTCAGCCATGTCCAATGAAACCGCGCTCGGACAGGAAAAGTACGAACAAGAGTGGACAGCGCCAGAACCCCCTAGCGATCTCGTTTTTGATGATGGAGAACCATTGGAAACCAACCGCCACCGGATTGCGATGAACGTCCTGATTGATTCGGTGCTGTTGGCGCTAGCCGAGCGGTCGGACTTTTTTGCGGGTGGCAATATGTTCGTCTACTACAGCCGCAATCAAGCGATGAATCGTGATGTGACTGTAACCATAAGATGAGCAAGCTGCTCACTTTATGCTGACAAAGCGGCTTGCTTATCTTATGCTTTCAAAACCCAAGCGATTAACCCTTGCGTCCTCATTGTTTGCCGTTGTGTCAGGAGTAGTAGGCTGTGCCATGACTGGTGCTGCTGCTAGCACAGATAAAGCCAGCAGCCATGCGAAGCGTTTGTATTTTTTCATCAGTTATTCCTTGTATTGATTGTTTGGTATTGATTGTTTGTAGGTGGAGTGTTTGGTGAACCATTGAAGGGACCAAGCACGAGGACGCGGGGATCGGTGGATAATTCCGGCTCAACAATTGAATACTTGCCTTCCATCACCCACCTGCTACTAGATCCAACACGCCACCACGGTGCATTGAAAACCACCTGGTTAAGTTCCACCACACCAGGACCAGATTCAGATTCCCGCACAATGTCGCGCACTACACCAAAGTAAGTTTTTTCCCATCGCCAGTAATTACCAAATCTGAAGAAGGGCCAGGGAACATCGTAGACCAGGATGGGTAGGCTAAAGCCAACAAAGATAAATTCAGATTGAGTTCCTAGCCTAGGTGAACCTGTAGGTAGATACTTAATAGGTATGGCTTTATCCAAATCCACTTGGGCTTTGGGCTGCCAATGAGCTTGTTTTGTCTCTAAGTCAACCACCAGTACGTGATTGTATTCTGGCGGTTCGGGTCTAAAAATTACGTTCTCATCCGGCATCAATAACAGTCGATTAGAGTCTTCTATCCATCTGACGGTAGGAAATGGACCGAAAGGACCTTTACCCAAATTCAATTCCTGTACGAGATTGCTTCCCCCCAAAACATATCGAGGGCTTACCCAACTAAGTCGGTAGTATGCCACCAGTAGTAGGAGAAGCCAGCCTAAGATCCGCAGGACACCAATTTGTCTCCAGGCAAGATAGATTCCTAAGATAACAGGGAAGGGAACTAGCAAAAACCACAGTAACGATAGTAAACCCATGTGCGACTTTCTATTTCGATTGGGCAAAATCTGTTAATTCAGCGACTTTATCCATCTAAAGGAATGATTTAAGCCGATAACACTGCTTTAAAAACACTTTTAGTTGCAGTTTTCGCCGAGATTGAGTGGACTGGCTATAGTGAAAAGTTTGAATTTTATCTGATAAGGACGTGGCAGCAAGTAACTGCCCAATTGCCTGGGCTACCCAAAGATACCAATCCCATTTTTCTGCCTTCGGTCGAGGTTGAGGTAGAGGCTGTACCCATCTACCTAGCCACGCTCCACATTCTGAGCAAAATCCTAGCTTAGCCTTAAGTTTGAGAAAAGGCTGTGGACTGTGGCAGTACAAACACCACGTTTGCAGGTAGCGTTGGTGGCGGGGACAAACTTCAACTAGCTCAAACGCCCACAACAAAGGCTCGTATACGATAGATTCAGAATCGCGCCATTCTTGATAGCAAGCCGGACACCAAAGCTGTTGGGTACGAAATAAGCCTTGCAACGAGAAAAATTGATGCCAAGGTATCAGCGTCAGGTAGCGAAGCTCTTGCTGCAACGTCAGTTGCTCCAAGATTTCAATCACCTGCTCAACTCGCTCGGTTTTATCTAACCAATACCTAGCTGCATCTTCCTGCAATAGCAATGGTTGTCTATACCAAGTCAAAAAAGCAGATTCTGGCGTAGCTGCCTCTGATAGATTTGGGGTTTGAGCTTTCCACAAAAATAGTGGAGCCAACTTGTAGCGAATTAGTGTTGCTACCGTGACTTGGTGAGCTTGAGCCAACCGAGCAATGTAGCTAGTCAAGCTTTCCACATCAGGCGTTGCCATGCCTATAGCGTTGAGAGAGTAAAGATGGCTGCGTAATGGTAGTGTGCTTTCGAGATCCCACGACTCGTAAGTGTCTAACTCTTGAGCTAACATGTTACCCACCTCCAACCGGATAGCGTCTGGGCAAAGGCTGACCGACAGCTCTACGCTGTCGTTTCTGACTGGAAGTTGCGGCACTCCGGTTACTGGGGATAGTAGCGACTTCCAAACCTAGAGCAATTCGCAAAGCGGTGCTAGTTGTGTGGCTTTCTAAACTATCTTCTCCTTCCTTTGCTTCTGATAGCACAATCGCGCACTGTTCGCTAGACCAAGCATGACGCTCTAAGTGCTTGTAAGTCAAAGTGGTTGCGTCATCGGACAAAGTAGCAACCAGGGCACGAGACAGCCAATCTTTAAGAATGCCGACACAGCCAATGCTACGCTCGTAGCAGTAATCCCAACGAGCTAGTAAATCTGGCTGCTCTGGTAGTGGTAGATGGCGTTGAAAGGTTTGAACTATACCCTGAAATGCTCTCAAATCTTCAGCTTTATTTGCTAGATAGCGAGAGAAGTGGATGTCAGTACTACGACGACACAACTGAGCGCTTAGGTTGCGGAGGATGAGCAAATCGTATGTACCCGCTAAGACAAACTGTACCCCAGTCAGGTTGGCAAGTGATTTGATACAGTCTGCTTGGTCGCGCAATTTGCGCCCGCTAGCAACCTTGCCTAAGTTTTGGGCTTCGTCAATATAAAACACGGTTAATTGCCGTTGGCGCAGCGCATTTTCCAATGCCATTCTCAGATTCAAAGTTGTAATGCGGCGACCTGGCACGTCCAGAAATGTTTCCTCGACTGCTTTTAAGGCACGTAGATAAAAGTCTTTCCAATCGAAGTTACTAAACTCTGGTGTAGCTGCCTCGATACCAGCTATCGGAATGCGTCCTTTATCTTTTTCTAGAGCGGGTAGTGCTGCTTCAATCAGTTTTTGGCTAGTTCGACGCAAGAGAGTTGATTTGCCAACACCTGTAGGGCCAAACAGAAACAACAAAGATACTCCAGCTGGCTCGTTAAGAGTTTGCATCAGCTTTTGGGCTGCTTCTAGTAGCTTCGGATGAGCCATCGTGTAGTTCTTGAAATAAGCCACCCGCTTTTGAATTGGTTGTTTTAACAAAGCGACTGGAAAGCTATCTTGGGATAACATTAGAACTCTCCATAATACTCAAGAGTCTCTGCTACAAAAGCATCTAAATTTCTCCTAGATTCTTGATTTTCTAGTAAGTCTGGTTCTTGTCCGTAAAAATTTGCACCTAGTGTAGATGTTTCAGCATTTGTTTGGCTCCAATTCTCCTGCTGTAAATAGCCTTTTTGAGCAGCATGAATGACAGTTTTGTTTTCGGCGGCGCGAAGACGTTGCTCTAGAAACTGTCCTTCTTTCGCCTGTTGTGAATTTAGGAATTGCACTAACTCTTTATCACTTATGCTCGATTTCTTCTGAGAATCGCGGTGGCGCTTATTTAGTTCTGTACTTACCAACTGAATTTCTCGTTGGGAGCGTCCTTGCAAGTGCTGGTAGTAGGAAGAAATGCATTTTACCCACTGTCCTTTGACTAAAGCATAGGCGATACTAGCATCAAATGGGTCATACCTGACATCGACCATTGATTTCTCTACTTCTGGATCGCGGAAGATATTTGACCAATAGTAAATGTTGTGAATCTTTACCCCATGTCCTGGTTGAACTTTGCGCTGTCTGAGATCTGGCGCTGGTAGTGTCAGGATGTGAAAAAATTCGTCATATTCAACCCGTTTATGTAACCGATTTCCTCCTAGAGCCAGTCCAGATTCAAAGGCATCACGCGGGCTTTGTCCTAATGCTGGATGCGGTCGTTTATCGTAGACTTCATATGCCCATTCACACAATGCTTCGTATAGCTCGCTCAGCGTCCAAATTGCTAATTTTTGTGGATTCATTGACTTTGTGATTTGGCGCGGATGGCGAAGAATTTGGGTATTACCTTGCAGCTCATGGATCAGCTGCGTGTTAGCCGTACCAAATAGCCTTTCAACTACTGAGCCAAAGCGAGCATGAGCAGGGGGTCGATGTTTTTTAGTGCAGAGGTAGTATGCCAGTAATTGCTCAAAGTAGTGGCTGTGAAATTCAGCGCCATTATCTACCACTACACTTTGAGGAAATCGTTTGAATCTAGAAACGCAACAGCGGATTGCCATCATGCAACAGCGATAGCTTGGCTGCTCGAAGCTTAGGTAAACTGCAAGTATTCTCCTACTGTAAGCATCAACCATAAAGGTTGCCCAGGGACGACCTAAGTTATAGGTAATGGCATTGTTGCCAGTGCAGAAGCTACAACTTGTTAAGGATTCCAGGGAGCTGACTAACTCAACATCCAGCTGGGTATGGTCGATGTGAACAATTTCAAAGGGACGACTACCGTGCCGAGGGGTAGTTAGCTCTAATTCCCAATAAAATGGCTCTTTTTGAATTGCGGCTCGACGACCTTCACGCCTTTTGGTTTGGGCATATCCAGCTCGCCTCTCGATAGCTTGGGAAAATGTAGTGCGGCTAGGAGGTGTTAGCTTCGGCTGGTGAGTTTCACAAGCACAGACAAATGCCTCATAGACTCGCAGCTTCCTTCTTTGCTTGAGATTTTCATAATGCTCCTCAATAAATTGGAGCATAAACGTGTAGGTTTGCTCGTCCACCTTTGGAGTATGATTACCCTTGCTACCGTGACTGGGTAGAAGTCCCACGTAACCACTACCGTATAGTGTCTCTGCTTTTCGGTAACGAGCGCGCCAGCGACGAATTGTGCTGGAGGATTGTGGAGGGGGATTTTCTCCTAGATAGGGCTGTAGGGCTTCATAGCGACGGTTAGCTTCTACAACATCTTCTGGTGTTGCATGTCGCAGAATCTCTTCAGCTTTTGCATTGCTATTTGGAGTCTCTGCCCTACTGACGGTGGTAATTGCTCCCTGATGAATTAGTGTTTCAATTACTGCATTTGGTAGCTCAACAAATTTTCCATCTGACCGCAACAATCCAGTAGATGTAGCGCCCGTATTTACAACTTCCCAATACTCGCTATCCCAAATCAAGGAGATTCCTACAGCCACCCGAACCGTGTGAATCCCACTGTTTAATGAGGTAGCTGCGACTGAGTTAATTCTCTCGTAGGCTTGGGCAACGTTTTGGTTCAGGAAAACCTTGACCTGCTGGGGTTCAGATAGTCTCGCGTTTCTCAAATCTACGTACAGATGTCCAGTTGCTATCAGCGAGTAGAGAGAATCTAGGCTGATGCTTTCTTCTCGCCCAAGTAATTCCTCCAAGTTTAAACCTGGATAATTCTCCACTAAGGCAAAAATCTCTTGAGTAGTTGCTGCATCTATGGTTAATGATTCCGAACCAATGTAGTCCTCTAACCAGATAATGTTCTGCTGAAAATTCCAGTTAATTTCTGCATCTGAGTGTATGCGGAAGTAAAAACCAAACGGCTGGGCGTATTTTTCCCCTGGCGGACAATGCCATTTTCCATCATTATTCTTCTGATAACGATGTGGACTAGCCTGCGCCAGCTTAATCAGCTCCGGTTCGGTTTTGCATTCTTCCCAGCCAGCAGAGTCTGTCCAAATCACGAAAAAGTCTGGCGTGTATTGATGTCGATTTCTCCGTCCACTTCTTGCCTGGTAAAGCAGCTCGATAGGTGGTGGTTGGTCGTAATACTCTAGCACTTTTGGATCGTTCTCTAGTTCATAGATGCGTGCTAGCTCGTTGCGATGAGACTCAAATTGAATCGTTACCCCCATTTTCCTACTGGGGTAGCTGCCACAAACATTCCTCCTTCCACCTTGTACTCGGCGAGACGGAGCAGACGAACGAATCTGCGCGATTGCTACACGCGCTGCTTGACTCAAATCGAGACTCTGACACCAATTGTCGAACTCCTGGTTGTCAAGCATATTCTTAGTTTGGGAATCAGCCCAATGAGTCAATGATTCAAGCTGACTCTTGGATTTATCTAACCACAAATACAACTAATCAATAGTAATTTGATTCAAATGTTTGCTCATCTTATGCTTTCATTACAATCATTTTGTTCACCTTATGCTTTCAAAAGCTGTAACAGAGGTACAATCGTTCTACATAAGAAAAAGCCTTTGGGCTTCCTAGTTGCTCAACTTATGGTTTCAAAGTTGCTCACCTTATGGTTACAGTCACACGTGACTTTCGCGGTCCAGATTTTTTTGTTGCCTTGGATGTAGACACTAGCCGCGAGCGCCAAGGCTGGGTTGTCTGGGAAGAAGACGGTCGCTATCCCGATGTCATCGTTGAATTACTTTCACCCAGTACGGCAAATGTGGATCGTGGGGTAAAAAAAGATTTGTACGAACGGGTGTTTCGCACTCCAGATTACTTCGTTTTCGATCCTTTTGCTGCCGATTCGTTGGCGGGATGGCACTTGGAATTAGGGCGCGGCTACCAACCCCTGATCCCGAACGAGCGCGGTTGGTTGTGGTGCGAAACTTTAGAATTGTGGCTGGGCACTTGGAATGGTAGTATCCGCCGAGAGCCACCTACAGGAACTTGTGACTGGTTGCGCTTCTACGATCGCGCCTTCAATTTAATCTTGCTGCCAGAGGAAGCCGAAAGACAAAAAGCTCAACGACTGGCACAAAGGCTGCGGGAATTGGGCGAAGACCCCGATCTAGTATAAAAACGGATTATGGACATTAGCGATCGCTTACCACCCATCAAAGTAATTTCTCTTAATTCTAGTAGCTTGGATGCTGTGCCTCC
>ERZ1066120.312-NODE-312-length-48038-cov-15.014776_pt1 | contig 48038 bp, 49 predicted proteins | sample MGYA00382767_ERZ1066120 | MGnify/ENA primary metagenome ERZ1066120 (study PRJEB33369, sample SAMEA5778350) | biofilm metagenome | biome: Industrial cooling water; feature: Water cooling tower basin; material: Biofilm | place: United Arab Emirates | collected...
ACGTTATGAACGTTGTGGACGAAATAAAGAGAATTCAGGGGCTTTGGTCGCGTATTGGTAAATCTGGAAGCCTTTTGGTAGCAGCCGCAACTACTTGCTTATACCGTTTCTGTGTGAAACTGCATTATTTCTACCCCCGCCTTCGGCGTCCCCCCTTACTAAGGGGGGACTACAGGGGGGTCGAATTTAGTACATCTCTACGGAGAATTGGTATTAATGGCATTGAGTTACTGCTCTCCAACTGCTGGTTACGTATTGGATTGACATTTGGACAAAAGTGTTCGCCATACTGCACTCTCATTAGTAACCCAATTGAAAGGTTATGGCAGTACATCAAGAGTTTTTATCGAATTAACACTACTATATTTTTGGAATAACTGAAAAGCTTTTTTATCCAGTGCAGTTGCAAACTTTGTCTCTAGATCTATGCGATTAATCCAATGTAGGGGTTGAGATAAGCCAAGTTTTTGCCCAACAGAAGCGATCGCATCATCATTCAAATTGTTATCTATTTGGCTCGCGAGGATTTTCCCAGAGATGCGATGATGGGTAATTCTATGAGTAAACTTACCTGGTAGCTCTATGAGATAAAAATGAGGATTGGAGGTAAGGATGCTTTTAGTTTCCGGCAATCGATCGCTTTGAATTAATGGAAAGCCAAGTGTTTTAGCTAAAAAACCAGATTTTCTGTTGGCAATTGCAAAAGTATCGGTTTCTCGATGCCAAAAAATTAGCACGAATAACTCTATATCTACTACAGCGCGGCGCGGTTTTTTGGGCGGACAAACTTCGATGCAATTATTAGCGAAAGCCAAACATTGCATTTGGAAAGGACAGGCATCACAACAGGGTTTCGTTTTACGGCAGATTGTAGCACCCAAATCCATCATCGCCTGGTTAAAATCACCAGGACGATCGCTGGGAATAATTTGCCTGAGATAATCTAAGATGCGCGATCTCCCCGCCGCACTCCACACATCTTGTAAGGCGAGCAAGCGACTCACCACCCGCACGACATTACCATCAATGCAGCTCACTTGTTCGTTAAAGCAAATACTGGCGATCGCCGCGGCTGTATAATCTCCACACCCTGGAATTTGCAACCATTCGCGATAAGTTTGGGGAAAACAACCGTTGAGGTGGCTGACGATGAACTCTGCACCTTTTTTCAAGTTTCTCGCCCGTGCATAATAGCCCAAACCAGCCCAAAGTGAACGCAGCTTTTCTTCATCGCAAGTGGCTAGATCGTCTACTGTAGGGAGTTGTTGGATAAATTCAGCAAATTTGGGTAAGACAACGGCTAACGTCGTCTGTTGGCTCATGACCTCACAGATCCATGTATGATAGACGGTTACTCTCTGTCGCCAGGGTAGCGATCGACAATCGCGATCGTACCAAGCTAGAAGTTGCCTTACACCTCGATCCATAATTTCGCCTCTGTCATGCATTCTTCATTAGCAGTAGTAAACTGCTGTAACAGTGCTATTATTTGGTTGAGGCGGCGTTGTTTTCAGGGCAAGTTTGGTTTTGGTACTGCCTGCAAAGCATCTACCATTAATTAACACTCTTTTCACATAAGTTTGAGATCTATTTACGTTAGCTTTACCTAAAATTAGAATCCAACGATTATTCTATGAGTATATACAGAAGATAACTAAATTCAGCTCTATAACTTAACCAGCATAACGCTTGTAGAAAACAATTCTACAGGCGTTATTGCTTTTTTGCTGAGTTAATTGCAATTGAATATCAACTATCAACATTAGTAATCCTTACAGGGATTTCCTCTGGAAGAGAATTGCCAACAACTTTCTTGGCAACTAAGCTTTGAGCAGTCGGTCTAGAAAAGTGTTAATCGATCGCTTGATTTGATGAGTGCGCTTCCAGGTTTGAAAAGCCTTCTCATATTCTTCACCTTGAATTTGAGATTTATTCCAAACATCAAGTCCTAAAAGAAAACTTAAAAACAGGAGAATATATAGCGACCAAGTTATACCGCCGCCACTGACAAGATCCAAAAGGACAAAAAAGATATTAACTAGACCGTAGTTTCCAAATCTTTTTTGCAATCTTTTGCGCCTAACTAGATTAAATTGCCGTCGCTCCTGGTTATCAGATTGCTGTACCAACCACTCTTGTTCGGCAAATTGCAGGCACTCAGGGGAAATTTCTAATTCGGCGGCGATTTCCAATAACTGTTCGCGAGAGAATTCTCCTTCATAGGCTTGACGGGCGATCGCTATCTGGAGAATTTGTTGAATATCTTCTTGGTGATAGGTTCGCACCAGCTTATTGTCAACCACCGTTTTCATCTTGCCTATGCTCTCTTAGAGAAAATTTTGACTCGACCCAGACAGGTTTACTGTTTCTATAATAATTCGGAATCGAGGGAGGTGTTGGTAGTTGCTGAGTGGCTAGTGGCTAGTGGCTAGAGATTTTTTCTCTTTTCTAGCCACCAGTCACCAACCACTAGTCACTCCTGTGGTGGTTTTGGACGTTTCGTCGGCTTCGGTATGGGGGCTTTAGGTACGGGTTTTTGAGGCATAGGCGTGGAACCATCAGCCTTACGGATAGGATGTGGAGTATCGAATTTACTTCTACCACCACCTTTGTTGTATCCGCCTCCCCCTGTTCGCTGACCGAAGGGTTTTTTGATCGGTTTCCTGAAGGGTTTGGGCAGAGTGGCGATCGACGTGCCTTCTTGTACGACTAGGTTATCGGCTTGTCTGAGGACATGAAAATCCCAAAATTGACCCACAGCTTTCGTTTTCAGCACGCCCTGAAGATTGACTTTAAAAAACTTGGGTCGTTCTGATTCTTTGCGTGGCGCTTGCTTGATTTTCACTACCAGCCGACTATCACCCGCAGATTGGAAAACAACTTCACCGCGTACAGAAAAATAACCGTCTTCTGCGTTATTAATTGGTGCAGAATTAATTGGCGCAGCATGTTCTTCTGACTCGTCCTCTGAGGTGGATTGTTTGGCGAGGGTTTCTGGTTCCCAAACTCCGACAATCTGAAGGTGCAAGTGGTTGTCTTGTTGTCCCGTGCGCGGGTAAACCACCCATAAGTGTTCTGTATCTAAATCTATATGTTTTCTAACTAAGCTAATCACTCGCCCCAACAGCACGGCTTGCAGTTGAGTGCCGTCATGCGCCAGTAATGACCCTTGCGTGAATTGTTCGGCACTGGCTTGATAGCGACCGCGCACTAAACCAATGGCACGATACTGCATTGGTTCACTCGGTGGGGGAATTGGCTGTTGGCGGTTGGCTTGGGTTTCTTCTGCTACAGTCTCGGTAGGAGGCTGCTGGGAATCGGAATCGGACACTTGGGAAGACGGAATCAGGTCGGAATTCATAAAAACTCCTTAGCGGCGGAGACAAATCCCATGTGGGACTATTCTTATCCTGCTGCCCGCAAATTCGAGTAGCGGATAATTTAAGTTACGTTTTGTATGCTGTCGGCAAGCGTAGCTCATTGGTAGCAAGTAAACTAAGCGTGAGCGCAGCATAACATATCACTACAACCCCAGATAGTTCGCCTTTGGTTGTGATGTTACCTTAGATCGGAAAATCGCTATTTTACAAAATCAGCACTGGTGCAGGCAACTAGGTAAATTAGCAATCTTCAGCCAGCCTCTAAGTAAGATATAAAAAATAGAGTTCAAAGCCATATCGTGACACAGCCATCCCGCAATCGTTGGTTTATCAATCTGGTCTTGGCATTAGGAGCTGTTTTCTTTATTGGAGCTTCCATGTTGCCGTTGTTAGAAGGCATAGTCAAAGAAAGTCAGCCAGCTCAGGAAGCTACGCCTACCGCTAGTCAGACAGCGCGATCGCAGTCTTCATCTCCACTGGTAGATCGGGCGCAGGAATACGAACTCGTCCTGAAGCAAGAGCCGGATAATCAAGCGGCGCTGAAAGGTTTGGTAGAAGCACGCATTCGCCAGAGAGACTTTCCAGGGGCGATCGCGCCTTTAGAAAAGTTAATTGCTCTCAACCCCAACGAAGGTTTGTATCACTTAGTTTTGGGTCAAGTTTACGCCGCACAGAAAGATAGCGATCGCGCTAACGCCGCTTTCGAGCGAGCAATTCAAATCGACCAGAAAGATTATCGTCCTGTCTTGGGTAAAGCACTCTTACTCAAAGAGCAGGGTGCAGCAGAGCAAGCCAAGCCTCTGTTTGAGCAAGCTGCTGCCCTTGCTCCCACTCCGGCGGAAAAAGACCAAATTAACAAGCTGGCTAATCCTCAGCCTGCAACTCCTCCGTCTGCAACTCCAAAGCAAAAGTAAATCTTAACTATTCTTGATTTACAGTTACAAAAATAAATTTTATTAGTGGGGATGGATTGATTTCTGCCCTCAATTTTGGTATTGTTAATTTTATAATTGTGATATAACTTTCTTTTTTTTAAATACTTATATTTTTATTATAAAGCAAACTATATTGGTTACATCAATCTTATCATCAAAAAACTAAAAACACAAGATTTTTTGCACCTAACAAAAAGGTTGTCAAGGTTGTCATTGGCGCGTCAGCGCGTAGTGTGGGCAACGTCCACCATTAATAGCTTTGGTGGGCAACGCCCACCCTACTAAATCTTGAGATTTGTATTTTTGATTTTCAACTTTTGACTTGCCTACCAGTAGTACAAATGTATAAAATGTTGCTTAGTCTTCATTCGTACTACCATGACGACAGAATCGAATTTAAGTGACGTGCAGGAACCGATAATTAGTGCTGCGCCGGAAGTTAGGCAAATTATTGAGCGAGTGTGCCAATTAGAGAAAAATAGATTAGACCGAAAAAGTCAAGGACACATTAATGACGACATAGTGAAAATTATCAAGGAAGAAGTGCAGTAATGAAGCTAACTTCGATCCAACTATGTAATTTTCGCTCATTTTATGGCAAAACACCGGAAATAATCTTGGCAATCGGAAGCGATCGCAATACGACAATTATTCATGGGAATAACGGTGCGGGGAAGACAAGTTTACTAAATGCATTTACGTGGGTATTGTACGAGAAGTTTAGTGCGGCTTTTGCTTCTGTGGAGCAATTGATAAATAAACGCGCGATCGCCGAAGTACAGTTAGGCACAGCGGTAGAATGTTGGGTAGAAGTTAGCTGGGAACATGAAGGTAAACGCTATCGGACTAAGCGTAGTTGCCGAGTCTACAAAAACGAAACGGATATAGATGCAGGTAAAAGCGAATTATTCATGTATGTAGCTGGGGATGATGGACGTTGGTATATTCCACCAGAACACCCAGAGGAAATTATTCATCAAATTCTTCCCAGTACTTTGCACCAGTATTTCTTTTTTGATGGCGAACGCATAGAGCAAATTGTTCGTTCTGATAAAAAGGCTGAAATTGCCGAAGCTACTAAAATGTTGTTGGGAGTAGAAGTATTAAATCGTGCGATTCGACATTTAGGCGAAGCAAAGAAGACTTTAGACAACGAGTTAAAAGCGATTGGCGATAGCGAAACGCAAAAGCTACTCAGACAGCAAAGTAAGGTAGAGAAAGAAATTGAGAGAATTCAGCGTAGGCAAATAGAAATAGAACAAGACTTAGCTTGCCAAGACACGCTGAAGAAAGAAACCAGCCATTATTTAAGGGAACTGAGCGCCGCCAAGGAATTACAGGAAAGACGACAGGAGTTAGAGCAACTTAAAAAGACGAATCAAGATAGTCTCAAACAAAGTCGAGAAGTTTTAAAAAAAGCTATTTCTACTAAAGGATATACAGTACTTCTATCAGAAGCCACAGCTCAATTCCGAGCGATAATTACCGAATTGAAACAGCGAGGAGAGTTAAAAGCGGGAATTTCGCGGGAGTTTGTCAGCGATTTACTTAATTCTCAGCGTTGTATTTGTGGTGCAGAATTGCATGAGGGCAATTTTGCTTGTGAAAGCGTGAAAGGCTGGTTGAATCGAGCGGGTTCTTCTGCTGTAGAAGAGACAGCTATCCGTATGAGCGCACAGGTAGATGAAATTGATAAGCAAGCACCTACTTTCTGGGAAGACGTTGACAGAGAACAAGCTAGGATTCAGCAATTAAGGCTGGTAATTTCGCAAATAGAGTCTGAATTAGATAATATTCAAGAACAGTTACGTAAAGATCCGAGTGAGGAAATTCGGAGTTTGCAAAAACGTATAGATGAAATTGAAGCAAAAATTCGAGAAATTACTTTAGAACAGGGAGCAAATCAGCAGCAAATTGCTAATTTCCAAGCAGAACTTGAGAATTTAGCCAAGCAAATTGTTAGACAAAAATACAATGAGGAAAGACAAATATTAGCTCAAAGACGAATTACTGCAACTCAAGATGCAATTGAGCGATTAACTGAAGTGCGATCGCGGCAAGAACAACAGTTTCGCTTACAGTTAGAAAAACGAGTTCAAGAAATATTTCGAGAGATTTCTTTTACTCCCTATATTCCTAAGATTAGCGATCGCTATGAACTAACATTAGTAGAAAATACAATTGGCATAGAAATGCCTGTCGCTGCGTCTACGGGAGAAAATCAAATCCTCAGTCTCTCTTTTATCGGTAGTATTATTGACAAAGTACGGGAATGGAGCGAAAAGAAAATGTTGATGGTTCCCGACACCAGTACTTTTCCAATCGTGATGGATTCACCTTTTGGTAGTTTGGATGAAATGTATCGCCGTCAAATTGCCAAAACCATTCCTAAATTAGCAAATCAATTGATTGTTTTAGTGACAAAAACTCAATGGCGAGGGGAAGTAGAAGCAGAAATGTCTGGCAGAATTGGCAAGCAATACGTACTGACTTATTATTCTTCCAAACCCGACTGTGAAGAGGATTCTATTAGTATTGGTAGCAGGCGTTATCCTTTGGTTAGGCAGAGTCCGAACGAGTTTGAATATACCGTAGCAGAAGAGGTGAAAGACAATGGCTAGTTCGTCTCCTACGTAGAATTTTGATGATGGCGAGATTAACCGCTGGTTGTTGCAGAGTTTTAGTCAAGGATAAAAGTATATGATTGCGAATCCAGATTACAAATATATGTCACTCCAAGAATATTTGGAATGGGAAGAACGCCAAGAGTTCAAATATGAATATCTCAATGGCGAAGTTTATGCCATGACTGGGGGTACTATCCCTCACAATGACATTGCTGTTAATCTAACTACTACCTTAAAAAATCAGTTACGAGGAAGGCGTTGTCGTGTCAACATGGCTGATGCAAAAGTTTGTGTATCTGAAGAGGGACCATGTTATTATCCAGACGTAGTTGTAAGTTGTGACGAAAGAGATAGACAAGCAACCAAATTTCTTCGATATCCCTCTCTAATAATAGAAGTTCTTTCGCCTGGTACAGAAGCTTACGATCGCGGTGGAAAATTTACTCAATATCGTCGCATTCAAACTTTAAGCGAATACGTTTTAATTGATGCAGAAAAAGTTAGCATAGAGTGTTTTCGGTTAAACGATCGCGGTTTTTGGGAATTGCATCCATATGAAACGGGGGATGAAGTGGAATTAATAAGTATCGATCTTTGTTTTCCTATCTCCTTAGTTTATGAAGACGTGCAATTTTCTAATTAGCGATCGCATCTCGTTTTCAAAATTGAGGATAAAGTTATGACAACAACAGAATTGCGTTTGTGGACTGTGGATGAATACCACCGCATGATGGAAGCAGAAATTTTGACAACAGAAGATCGAGTCGAATTAATAGAAGGTCAAATTATTCAAATGAGTCCGCAACAACCCCCTCATGCTGCTACTACACAGCGAACATTTAATTATCTAAACCACTTATTAGTAGGTATAGCTTTCTTGCGAATGCAATTACCTATTACCTTATATCCAAATTCCGAACCAGAACCCGATATTGCTGTTGTTCGCATCAACCCCCGCGAATATATTGACGGTCATCCTACAGCAGATGATATTTTCTTATTAATAGAAGTAGCAGATAGAACTTTAAATAGCGATCGCACATCGAAAGCACGTATTTACGCTCAAGCCAAAATTCCTGAATATTGGATTGTAGATGTGAATGTACGACAGATCTACGTTCTGCGAGAACCAGGTGAGGAAACTTATCAACAGGAGACAATTGTAGGTGAAGATGCTAAGTTGTCACCGCTAGCTTTTCCTGAAATTGAGGTAGAGGTGAGTCAGATGTTTTTGTAATTGGGGTGCGATCGCATTTTTGGGAGAATTATCAAGACACGTAGAAATTCTTGAGTTAATATAGCTAGGAATTGGGGAGTTAAGTTTATGGCAGCGAATAGAATAAAAATTGCTAAAGATAAAGCTGATTTAGTAAAAGCTCTGGTAGCATCAAATGAAAAAACTGCGCCTTTTCAAACCTATGTAGAAGTGTTAGTTTTTGCAGCCGCATTGGGAGTAAAACATAAGAAAAGAACTATTGTAGAAGAGGTATCTAAAAGAGATCCCGACCCTATACCACAAGAACATTTTATATCGAGAGGATATGATTTAATAATAAAAGTATTAGCTGTAACTGATACTAAAACTCTTAGCATTCTATCTTCCAACGATTCTGAAGTCGCATATATAGAAATATTTGAAGAGTATGCTAATGGTGGACTTGAGATATTGCAAAGTGAATTAAGAGGAGCTGTTGACTATCTAGAACGTATTTTATTATTGCTCAATTATGAAGGGACAAACAAAGAGGAAAAAACAGAAGAATTTGATTTAAGTAAGTTTATTAATTAAACTATTTATTATAGTATTTTCTTATACAAAAGATATGAAGAATATAGCTTATTATTCTCAACTATTTTCTGCTTTGAATGTTAGCAGTAGCCGCAAACGCGGCAACGCTCACTATAAACCAATATTGATTCTATCAGTAATTGATTTAATTGCACGAGATATTATTACTAACAATCAAATTCCTGTTTCAGATGAATTAATTAACACCTTTGAAAGATACTGGAATTTACTAGCCTCAACATCTTATAAAGGTGGTCTACATTATCCATTTTTTCATTTACAAACAGAAGGATTTTGGTATTTACGATTTAAGCCGGACTTTAATGGTTTGCAGCCCAAAACAACCAATAAATTAAGAATGGCTGTTGACTACGCATACCTCGATAGCGAACTTTTTGAATTACTAAAAGATGAAGCTTCAAGACGAGAATTAATAGATGCTATGATAGCAGCCTGGTTTTCCTCTAATCAGACTGAGGTTGAAGAAATATTACAAGTGAATCAAAATTTACAAGATTCTTCACTAGATGTAGAAGCAATCAATAAACTAGACAATATAGACAAGACTCCAAAATGGAGTTTAAAAAAGTCAGTAATTAGAAACGCTTTTTTTAGAAAAGCAGTAGTACATATTTACAACTACAGATGTGCTTTTTGTGGATTAAAAGTAACAAAATCTATAAACCAAAACATCGTAGATGGCGCACATATAAAAACATTTTCACTATTCTATGACAGTCGAGTTAATAATGGAATAGCACTTTGTAAGAATCATCATTGGGCATTTGATCGCGGCTGGTTCACTTTAGACACTCAGTACAAGATTGTAGTTAGCCAAGATTTAGTAGAAGAATCTCCCTATGCCAAACCCATGAAAGAGTTTCATGGTGAAAAGCTCTTGCTACCAAATTCACAACAATATTTTCCCGATCAAAAAGCTATTGAATGGCATCGTCAAAATATATTTCAAGAGTAATTACAGAATAGCCGGAAGCCCTACTTCCTTCGGTTCGACAAACTGACCATCAAAACCTACAGTTTTATCCTCCACACTTCTAGCATCAGCCAAAGCCTTACGCAGTTCTGCCCGTTCCATCCGATCCTCAATTCCACCCAAAATATAAACTAGTAATTTCGCCGCCATATCTTTCCCAGCAACTTGCACTCGCTTCTTATTCGGATCGTACAAAACCCCATACCAAAGGGACTGCGGATATTCCATGCTGCTAAATCCGCCTTCCAAATCAAATTTTCGCAACTTCTTAAAAATCTCTTTCAACTTAAACCCTTTCTTGAAAATCAAAATTCCCAAAGCTTGCGCCAAAGCTACCTGACCTACTGGACGAAACAGCATATTTCCTTCACCCCCATCCTTTTCAAAATTGAATCGCCGCAGGCTAGGGGTATCTTCGTCCTCCAACAATTTGTAACTGGGAAGAGTTGCCAAACAATCAAATAACTGCCAAAAATTAGCAATTCCTGCCTCAAGTTCCCTATTCTCTGGACGCATGGGAATTAATCCTTTTTCCCACGGTTTCCAATGCGGAAACTTTTGCCCTAAATAGCGTTCTGACATATCTTTAAGGGCTTGTAGCGTTGTTAGAACTGTTGACTTACTAGCAATTGTGGCACTATTCCAGTTAATACGCGACTTCCGGTTCAATCGCTGTTCCAATAGTGGATGACTTACAGCAATTTTTCTCGCCACAATCGAAAAGCCATCATCTTCATTCAACTGGGCTAACTGACCTTTCGTTAGAGGTGCAGCCATCAGATTGACATGGACAAAAATAGACCTTACCCGCCGCCTTGCTGCTTCGCGGGTTTCTCCAGTTGCAACGGCACAGATGAACTCAATCCCAATTTTTTCTTGAGGGATGTCTTGCAAATTGTTAGAGACAGAATTATTCGCGTCTTGACTATGAGATTGTTCTACTAAATCGGCTAGCCTGATGGAAGTGCCATCAGGAGATTTATCTTTACGATAACGTGGGAGTTTACCAGTTTTCAGCAACTCCATTAGCCCCTGCGCCCCCATCAGCCGATGTTGACCATCAAGGGCATATATGGTGACATTTGCCTCAGCAACATTTAGTAGACCAACCTTACCTTCTCGATCTAGCGTGATAAAATCTGTAGTCGATGCGATCGCTTTACCCTGGCTACCCCACTCAGCAGCTTTAGGATTATCTACCCACGGCTGGCTAATCACCACTAGTACAGGTGGGAACTTATGATGCTTCCGCGTGGCTAAGTACTGCGTTAATGGGAGTTGTCGCGACCAATCCAGAGGACGCTGCTGAATTTCGTCAATACTTTCTGCGTCAATCTCAATATTGTCGGTTTCAGGGTTGTATTTTTGTCGCAGTAGGGGTAAGGCAGAGGCAAAATGTACCCGACTAGCAAACCACTCCAGAGTCACAGAACCAACATAAGCCTCAGTTCCGCCCATCTCTGTCTTTTGTACCAGTATTCGATCCTGCTGCTGCAAAAATTTATCCAGCAGGGCTGCAAAAGTCTCTTGTTCTCGTTCCCGTTCTCGCTTTTGGCTAGACACATCAGCAGTCAGATCGGTTACACTGTCTTTCATTGCAATTTCTTAATATCTTGACAGAACGCATAAGTTCATTGTCTAAAACAATAAGCTGAGAACTAAAAGTTTTTAAAAACCTTTAACATCCAGTTTTTAAAAACCGCCAGACCATACAATACTATAATTGTCTTTGCAGCAATTTGTATTTTAACCGAGGTTTGAAGATTGTAGATTGCAACGCAAACAGATTATTCTCAACCCGCGCAGGCGGGTTTCGCCTGCGCGGGTTGCGAATTCTATTCGCCCAGATGCGCCCGTATTTCCAGAGGTAGGCAGGATGACAATAGCGAATCAGCCAGACCAAAAAAATCAGCCAGCACGTAATGTAACAGAGTTAATAGAAGAAATCGAGCTATTGACGGCTGAAATACAAGAATTGTATTGTTCTGATGCCATACCCTGGTGTATTGGCTACAGCGGTGGTAAAGATTCTACTGCTACTTTACAATTAGTCTGGAATGCGATCGCTTCTCTGCCAATTGAAAAGCGGACGAAGACTATATATGTAATTACAACAGATACATTAGTAGAAAATCCTGTAGTTTCTGCTTGGGTTCGCAAATCTTTGGAGCAAATGAAGGTTGCTGCAAAAGAGCAAAAAATTCCGATTGACCCTCGCTTGCTTCCTCCCAGTGTTAAAGATACATTTTGGGTCAGCATTATTGGTAAAGGCTATCCCGCACCCCGTCATAGATTTCGTTGGTGTACGGAACGCTTGAAAATTGCTCCCTCTAATCGCTTTGTTCGTGATGTGGTTAGAACAGAGGGAGAAGTAATTCTTGTCTTAGGTACTCGTAAAGCTGAAAGTACAAGACGTGCTGCTTCGATGAAAAAACATCGAGTAGGAGTATTGCAGGATCGTCTGAGTTCTGATTCAATTGCACCTAGTTCGCTGCTTTACAATAGTTCCAGCTTGCCCAATGCACTGATTTACAGTCCCATCCAAGACTGGCGTACAGACGAAGTTTGGCTATACCTCATGCAGTGGCAAAATCCTTGGGGATATAGCAACAAAGATTTATTTACCATGTACCGAGGGGCGACAGCGGATAACGAATGTCCTTTAGTTGTCGATACCTCTACTCCCAGTTGTGGCGATTCCCGCTTTGGCTGCTGGGTTTGTACGATGGTGAGTAAAGATAAATCAATGGAGGCAATGATCCAAAACGATGAAGAAAAAGAATGGATGCAGCCTCTATTAAATATCCGCAATGACTTGGATGTACAAGACGATCGCGATAAAAGAGATTTTCGCCGAATTTGGGGCGAAGTGCAACTATTTGAACGCAATCACAATGGCGAACTTTCAGTTGAACCAATACCTGGTCCCTATACTAAATATTGGCGAGAACATTGGCTGAGACGAGTTTTAGAAGCACAAACCCAAGTTCGCCGTACTGCACCAGAAAATATGCGTGACATCACCTTAATTACTACTGAAGAATTAAGCGAAATTAGAAGAATTTGGCTAGAAGAAAAACACGAATTTGACGACAGCCTACCCCGTATTTATGCAGAAGTAACAGGCGAAAGTTTCATCGATATCCGTCCTGGTGCTGACTATAGCCTTTTGGGTAGCGATGAATGGAATGTTCTAGAAGAAATTTGTGATGGCGATGCCATGCATTTAGAATTAATGGCAAAGCTTTTAGACACGGAACGTCAATTTCGCAAAATGGCAAGGCGTGTAGGAATTTACGACGCGCTAGAAAAATGTTTTAAAAGTAGTTCCCGTTCTCAAAATGAAGCAATTAAGAATGCTCATTTCAAGCGAGATTTAAAGGATGCTGTTGTTAAAGGTGATGTTGATAAAGTAAAGCAGCTAACTTTAGGGGATGTGGCGGATGAGGAAAATGAGAAACCGATGAGTTGGGGAAGTATTAAGTTTAATAAGAAAGATTGAGATTTGAGCAATTGAGATTCGGGGCGATTAGAAATCGCGGCTACACAGACAAAACTCGCCTGCGCGGGTTGAAGAGGTGGTTTGGTAAATAAGAAGCTATAATAGCGCGGCGATTAGAAATCGCGGCTACACAGACAAAACCCGCCTTCGCGGGTTAAAGAACAATGAGAGCGAATTTTACGCAGTTATATGTACACTGTGTTTGGGCAACTTGGGATAGATTACCTTTAATTAAACCCGATATTCAGCAGCTAGTGTATGCTGCAATTATTCATGAGTGCGAAAGGCTAAAGTGTACGGTCATTACTATTGGAGGAATTGAAGACCATATACATTTATTAACAGGTTTTCCCTCAACTGTAAATATCTCTGAATTAATTAAACAAATTAAGGGCAGTTCCTCACATTTCATTACCCATGAAATAAAACCAAATGAGTTCTTTAAATGGCAAGGTAGCTATGGGGCTTTTACAGTTAGCTATAGCGATTGCGATCGCATAGCTAACTATATCAGAAATCAAGCAGAACACCATTTGCAAAAATCAATAATCTCATCCTGGGAATTATCCACCACATAATCAATTAATTTATCTTCAGTCCGCGAAGGCGGACTTTGTTTGTGTAGACGCGAATTCTATTCGCCCCTGAGAATTTAATTCACAAAGGCAGACTTTGTTTGTGTAGATGCGAATTCTATCCGCCCCTACTAGAATATTGCTTTGCCTGTGTAAACGCGAATTCCATTCGCCCTAAGAGATTTTTCATGAGATAATTTCCTTAGTCCGCGCAGGCAGACTTCGCCCGTGTAGAGGCGAATTCTATTCGCCCTTTAATACTTCGCCTGTATAAACGCGAATTCTATTCGCCCTCTAATACCAAAAGCTCTATAAAATGATTTTACTCGAACTCGTATTACAAAACTTCGGTCCATATCAGGGTATGCAAGTCATCAACTTAAGCCCTTTCAGCGAAACTGAAACTGAGGATATCTCGCGCCCAATTCTTCTCTTAGGCGGGATGAATGGTGGCGGAAAAACAACTTTAATGGATGCAATTCGTCTCGCACTTTACGGACACCGCGCCCAATGTTCTACTAGAGGTAATTTAAGCTATAGCGATTTTCTCACTCAATGCGTTAACAGCCATACGCCATCAACTGAAAAAACTCGGATTGAATTAGCTTTCGGACATATTGAAAACGATAAACCTGTAATTTATCGTATTGTCAGAACTTGGGAGAAAAATCCCAAAGATGGAAAAGATAGTCTGGGAATATTGAATGATGATGAATGGCTAAATAGTGGGTTGGTTAATATTTGGGACGAATATATTGAAAATTTACTTCCTGTAGGAATTTCTAATCTCTTTCTGTTTGATGGCGAACAAATTAAAGAACTGGCAGAACAAGAAGCACCTCCACCTGTTGTAGTAGAGGCTATTCGCGGACTTCTAGGCTTGGAATTATCCGAACGTTTAGCAGTAGATCTAGAAATTTTAGTCAATCGCAAGCGGAAAGAAATCGCTGATGTAAAAGATGTGGTAAATTTAGAAGAGATAGAAGAAAAATTGCAAGTGTTGCAAGATAAGCAAAATAAAGAGAATTTACATTTAACATCATTACAAGAAGAACTAACAGCAGCAGAAAAAGAACAGCAAGAAACATTTAATAAATTTTTAGCTGAAGGTGGTAAAATAGCAGCCGATCGCAGTCAATTAGAACAACAGCATCAAGCCAAAAACTCAACAGCAGAAACCGCACGTCACGCTATGAGAGAACTAGCATCTGACGTATTACCGCTTACCTTAATTACACCACTACTAGAACAAGCGCGATCGCAAGCTGAAACCGAAATAAATCGAGCGCGATCGCAAGTAGCACAAGATATACTATTAGAACGAAATCAACGTTTATTGGAACGAGTTTCTAACATAGATATTACAGCAGAACAATTAGATAAAATCAAATTGTTTCTCGAACAAGATGTAGAGACGTTCCATGTAACGTCTCTACAAGAATCCTCATGGCTGCAAAGCGATCGCGAAACACTAAATTACCTAAATAATTTACTCAACTCTGTCTTACCAATTGCGAAAAACTCTGCAAAACAGCAACAAACAATACTCGAACAACAAGCAGCAGAAATAGTCGATCTCGAAAGACAATTACAAACAGCAGCCTCGCCAGAAGCTTATCAGCAATTAGTGGAAACGCTACAAATAGCACAAAATAGAGTCGCTGACATCAAAGCAAATTGTGAAACAGCCAAACGCCGCATTATAGAATTAGAAGCCGCGATCGCGCAAACGAAAAAAGACTTAAACGAATATACCGAACAAACCATCGATCGCAAAAACACAGAACACATTATTGCATCTGCAACAAAAGTCCAAGAAACCCTCAAACTGTTTCGCGAACGGTTAACCTTAAGAAAATTAAATAAATTAGAAGTAGAAGTTACAGAATGCTTCCGCTATTTATTGCATAAATCAGATTTAGTACATCGAATTGCGATCGCTACCAATACCTTTAGTCTTTCCCTCTACGACTTACAAGGGAAACCAGTACCCAAACACCGCCTCTCAGCCGGAGAAAAACAACTTTTAGCGATCGCATTTTTGTGGGGACTCGCCAGAGTCTCTGGACGACGCTTACCCATCGCCATCGATACCCCCCTCGGACGCTTGGACTCCTCCCACCGCCAAAACCTAGTCGAACGCTACTTCCCCTCCGCCAGCCACCAAGTCATCCTCCTTTCCACCGACACTGAAATTGGTGAAAAAGAAGTTCAAACTCTACGTCAAAACGAAGCGATCGCCCGCGAATATCTTCTAAAATACGATCCAACAGAACGACAAACAACTATAGAACCTGGATATTTTTGGTAATACGAAAGTGGCTAGTGGCTAGCGGCTAGTAGCAAGAATTGAGTCTAGTCGCGCTTTGGCGCTTTGTTAAGAATTAAGTCTAGTCACTAGTCACTAGTCACCAGTCACTAATAACTGATAACTGTAATGGAACCCATCATCGATCGCATCCGCCTGTCTCAAACAGCCAAAGAACAACTAATCAAACTCAAACGCAATACCAAGATCGACCAATGGAATATTTTGTGTCGTTGGGCTTTTTGTCGTTCGCTTGCCGAACCTACTATCCCCTCACCCGTACCTATCCCCGCTGATAGCAATGTAGAAATGACGTGGCGCGTATTTGGGGGAGAAATGTCAGACGTGCTGGCGATCGCGCTCAAACAACGCTGTTATAACGATAATCTAGGTATAGATAAAGAAACTCTGGCAACTCAATTCCGCTTGCATCTACATCGGGGTATCGGTTATCTGGCGGGAGATCCTAATATAAAGAAGATAGAAGACTTAATCGCCATTGCCCTACAATCTCATGGTCGAGTCTAACTACCTTGCAACAGTACCAGAGATCGAACGCCATCGGGCGGCTATTTATCGTGTAGAAATATCTCGTCCCGTGCGATCGGCAATAGAATCTGCAATCTTAAATAACGATACCACGTTTTTCGATTATGGTTGCGGTCATGGGGGAGATATCGATCGCGTTGCCAACTTAGGATACACTAGCAACGGTTGGGACCCTTATTACCGTCCTGATGCCGAGCGTCATGCCGCAGATGTTGTAAATTTAGGCTACGTCCTGAATGTCATAGAAGATTTAGAGGAACGCCGCCAAGCCTTAATTCAAGCCTGGGAACTCACCCGTAAAGTTTTACTCGTCTCGGCGCAAGTCCTAATTAACGACCGCAGCAGCAACCAAATGGCGTATGGCGATGGTATTGTTACCAGTCGCAATACATTTCAGAAATATTACGACCAAGAGGAACTGAAAAAATATATTGATGAAGTTCTCAATGTCGATGCAGTTCCAGTTGCACTGGGGATCTATTTTGTTTTTCGGGACGAACAAGAACGGGAGAGTTTCAAAGCTTTACGCTTTCGTTCTCGCGCCACTACGCCGAGAGTACGCATTCCCAGCAAGCGATTTGAGGACTACCAAGAACAACTCGCGCCACTAATGGCTTTTGTCACCGAAAGGGGACGATTACCTGTCAAAGGCGAGTTAGCAGAGGAAGCACAATTACTAATAGAGTTTGGTAATTTTCGCCGTGCTTATAATGTGATTTTACAAGCTACGGATGAAGCAGAATGGGATGCGATCGCTTATCGTCGTTCTTTGGATATTTTAGTTTATCTTGCTTTAACGCAATTTAGTCAGCGTCCTAGTTTTAACAAGTTAGCACCTGCATTGCGTCATGATATTAAAGCGTTTTTTGGTAGTTACCAGGAAGCGTGTGAGGTAGCTGATAATAAGCTTTTCAGTTTGGGTAAGCCTGGGGTGATTGCTAAAACTTGCAAGCAAAGCAAAATTGGCAAACGTTTACCAGCAGCTTTGTACGTTCATGTTTCTGCAATTGAAGAATTAGATCCTTTGCTGCGGATTTATGAGGGTTGTGCTAGTCGGACTATCGGAAGATTGGAAGATGCAACGCTGGTGAAGTTTTGTACTGATAAACCAAAGATTTCTTATTTGTTCTATCCAGATTTCGATACAAATCCTCATCCGACTTTACATACAAGTATGCAAATCGATTTGCAGGATTTAAAGGTATTTTACCGCGACTACGATCGCGCTGCTAATCCACCAATTTTGCATCGGAAGGAAACTTTTGTGTGTGAAAGTTATCCTTTGTACGAACAGTTTGCAACTCTGACGCGACAAGAGGAAGAGTTGGGTTTATTGAAGAATAGCCGTGAAATTGGGACAAAAGATGGGTGGTATCAGCGGTTGGAGGAATGTAGAGTAGAGATTCGGGATAATTGCGTGGTTTTTGTCGATGTGTAGGGGCGGGTTCACCAGCAATCTCTCCTCATAAGAAAAATCTCGTTAAACCCGCCCTTTCAGAGATATGGAATTAATGTCGCGCAAAGACGCAAAGGCGCGAAGGTTTTTTGCGTGAGATTCTGAAGATTTAATTAAGAAATAAACAGAAAAGCGATCGCTGATTTAATGCTGTTGTAGCTGATGGGAGTTTGAGGGTGTTAGGAATGCGATCGCTGCTACAAGTTTTTCAAAGTCGCAAGATGGCGGCTTTACTGCTACTAGGTTTTGCTTCGGGTTTGCCGTTGTTTTTGACGAGTCGAACTCTGCAAATCTGGATGAAGGAGTCAAATATCGATTTAGGGGTAATTGGCTGGTTCAGTTTGGTGGCTTTACCCTATTCTTTGAAGTTTTTGTGGTCGCCTGTTTTAGATCGGTTTGTACCCCCTTTTTTGGGGCGCAGGCGGGGTTGGTTGGCGATTACTCAGATTGGATTGATAATAGCGATCGCGGCTTTAGCTTTGCAACAACCTTCTCAAGATGTACGAGTATTGAATTTGTTGGCAATTACGGCTTTAATTGTTTCTTTTTTCAGTGCTACTCAAGATATAGTTGGCGATGCCTACCGAACTGATGTTTTGAAACCGCAGGAATTAGAATCTGGGGCATCTGTTTGGGTACTCGGCTATCGAATGGCGCTGTTAGTGACGAGTTTTTTAGCTTTAGTTTTAGCAGATTATTTACCTTGGCGAATAGTCTATTTATTAATGGCTGCCTTGATGGGAATCGGACTATTCACCACTTTTTGGTCGCCCCAACCAGAAAACGATCTTTTAGAGGATCGATCGCTTCCTACAGTTAAAGATATAGTTTTCTTAGTTGGAGGAGTGGGATTAATTTCGGGACTACTTCTGGCTGTCGGTACGGGTTATCTACCTTTACCCATATTTTATTGGATAATCGCAGCTTTAATTGTGGTGTGGTTAGCTACATCGTTTTTATTACCGACAAAAACTAGAGAAATAGCCGCAGAGCGATCGCCTCAAACATTACAAGAGGCAATTTATTTACCATTTCAAGAATTTTTTCAGCGTCAGGGACTCGGGGCGGGAGTTTTAATTCTGCTGTTTATCCTACTTTATAAGCTGGGAGATGCCTTAGTAGGAAATATGGCAAATCCGTTTTTAGTAGACTTGGGTTTTAGTAAAAGTGCAATTGGAACGATTCAAGGAGGAATGGGTTTTTTAGCCACAACTGTAGGAGTATTAATTGGCGGTGTAATTTTAACTAAAATAGGAATAAATCGCTCCTTATGGGGATTTGGCATTCTGCAACTGCTAAGTAATTTAGGTTATTATGCTTTAGCGATCGCCGGAAAAAATAGTTCGCTACTCGTCATAGCAATTAACATTGAAAACTTCTGTGCTGGCTTAGTTACGGTTGTAACTGTTGCCTACTTAATGAGTTTGTGCGATCGCCGCTTTACCACAACTCAATTTGCCTTATTTTCTAGTTTAATGGCTATGAGTCGGGACATCCTAGCTGGACCTGCTGGCGAGATTGCTAAAGCAACGGGTTGGGCATCATTCTTTTTACTTACCATAGTTGCTGCCATACCAGGATTGCTACTTTTACCCATCGTTGCCCCTTGGAATGCAAAAGTATATACATTATCCAGACCAGGACTAGAGGAAGAAGACTGGCAACAGTTGTAGGATGGAAGAGAGAGGCTAGAGGCTGGGGGCTAGGGACAGTTACCAGTTATCAACACTTACCACACCTCACTCACTACTCACTACTCACTACTCACTACTCACTCTTACATGGCTATCTTCCGTCAATACATTGCTCCGCTACTAGTCGTACTCGTATTCTTATTTGCTCTAGTTGCAGTCAGCGCCCGTATATTCATTCCGGCTGATATGGCTGCACCCGCACCCATTGAACAAGTTAATCCCCAGCCAGGAAACGCCCAAGTTAATTTAACAGAAACGATCGCGATGATAAATGCGATCGCCCCTGACTAACTGCGCTCTGTGTCCCAACAACTGCTACCAGGTTACATCATCCATCCAGGTGCTAGCGCGGATCGATCGCTGCTAGTGCAATTCATGCAGCAGAGTTACCGAGAAATCTATCCCGAACAAAACTTTTCTCACCTTACCCGCACCGTCGAGCAATACTTTTCTAGAGATACGCCGTTGTGGTGGGTGACTGAAGGGAGCAGGGAGCAGGGAGTAGGGAGCAGTGAAATAGAGCAATTACCAATTACCAATTACCAATTACCTAAACTAGCTTGCTTATGGGTAGGAAATGCCGTAGATCAAATCAAAGGCGATCGCCATACGTACATATTCTTACTCTACGTCAAACCCGAACACAGACGCAGAGGCATAGGTAAAGCCTTAATGGGATATTTAGAAAATTGGGCGCGGGCAAAAGGCGATCGTCAAATTGGTTTGCAAGTCTTTCAATCTAACACCCCAGCTTTAGATCTATACCACAAGCTAGGCTATCAAACTCAATCCCTCTGGATGATCAAAACCTTGGAAGATGGCGAGTAGGTGAACTACCGTAAATCTCAAGATCCCCTTTTGCGCTCTTACTTTGCGTCTTTGCGGCTTTGCGCGAAACAAATCTTATCAATCCTACACCAGCAAGATCCCCAAATTTCCACAGAACCTTTAACCTAGTAGAAGCCGTACAACCGAGATTCATGGTAGAACCTATTTTAGAGCGATCGCGCCAACTCAAACAAGACTTAACCGATTTCGTTCTCGATGCAGAAGGAGAACTCGCAGAGGCTTTAGAGGCTTATGCAGCTGCGAATGCGCGTAAAGATCGCTACGATCCAGTACAGCAAGATATCGTCATCGATACATTTATTACCGAAGGACAAGTTGGCGGCAAGACACCTATAGATTTATTTATTGCCAGCCAACCCGATCTGACAAAAAGCGATCGCCAACTCCTCAATAGCTGGAAATGTAGCTTTATCGGCTTATTTTCTATTACTAAAATTCTACCTGACGGTTTGGAATTAATGAATTGGCTGACAGCTAAACATTATATTGTCAAACCCAACGACGAGAAAACCTTACAAGAAATATCTCGGTTTAAAGAAGGAGAAATCTTACTAACTCGAATTACTCCCGTCACCGATACTTATTGGACGTTTTCCTGTACTTATACGCCAATGGGCAAATTAGGCAAGCCCAAACTTGCTGTAGCTATTGGAAATTTTAAAGATAATTATAAAAGTCATCTTTACAGCGATGCTCCAGATTTACTCGCAGAAGCTTGGCAATCTGTGGCTAATTATCACCAAGAATTTATTGATTTCTTTGGTAGTGAAGAAGTCACAATGCCTGGTTATCAGCTTAACAAAAAAGTAGCTGAATTCCAAGAAATTTTGACTCAACAACGTCTCAAAGCCGCAGGAGTTGATGAATCTAAAAGTTTATCAGAACTAGCTGAAGAAGCAGGGGTGGGAGACGAGGAAATCGCAGCAGCCGCTAAGGAAGCAGGTGCAGACTCACAATCAATTTCTCAACTTCTAGCCGATAAAAGCAAGACCAAAATGGTAGCGCCAAAAGTAGAACTACCAGCAGATCTCAAAAAAGCCGAGCAGGTGACAGCGATTTCCCATCCTCGTTGGGGACAAATGTTTTTGCCTACGTATACTAAGTTCGTATCGTTGTTAGAAACAGAAGATTGGCGATCGCAAGAAGGTGCAGAAAAACTAGTTAAATATTATTTAGAAAATGCATCTATCAACACTTTCATTTGGAAAAAATTAGCGCAGCAATATCCGAAACAATTAGAAAAAGTTTTGCAGGCAGTACTAGAACGTCCTCAATTTACACTAGCTCGCGACTTAGAGCCACTATTACAAGAATACGAGAAACCAATCGAACCCGAATTACCTGAAATTGCTAGCGTTCCGATTCATCTACACAACTTATTTGAAGAAGCTTTTGTAGAAGTGAATAAATCTAGTTCTAAAAACAAAGGTAATAAAAAGAAAACAGGTTTTGGTTTGCAGAAATAAGATTATAAATCTCGATTATGCGTATGACACCTGTAGAGACGTTACGTGTAATGTCTCTACTGCGATCCAATCGTCAAAACCTGCGGCGGGGTTGCATCTGGTGGGTAAAGAAAGTCTAATTGTACCAAACGGCGATCGCCTGGTTTCATCTGTAAAGTTATTAACGGTTCCCCTTGCTTTCCCCTGGTTTGGACTAAATGCACGTAACTCGTTCGAGGTAAGTTTTGGTCGTCGTTGTAACGCAGCCTTACCGTACCGCGAAAGAATACTTGCTTTGCTGGTGAACTGAAGAAGCGCAACCCGCCTTTACTGAGTTTGTCTTCTTTCAATGGCGTTTGCAACGAAACAGTCACAGTTCGATCGCGATCGCTATTATTCTGCAATGGCAAACTGAGACTATACTGAATTCCATAATTACCGTGAGCGCGATAAGCTGTATCTGGGTAACGAACTAGCAACGGCGCACTTTGAATTTGTTCTGTCCCCAAAGTCCCCTGGTTTAACAGACTCAAACCGTAGGAAAAAGCTTCACCTGACGGCGGGATACTTAAAGAGGAAGCACCAGAATTATCTACCAATTGCGATCGCCACTGAGAACCTTGCGCCACCCCAGCAACGCGACCGTAAACCACTTTACCGCTAGTTTGTTCTGGTGGTGTGGGAGTTTTATCGCGGGGTTCAGCTAAATCCCCAGTATCTAACACTTGTTGCCATTCTGCTAGCGTTGGCGATCGCTCTTTTCCAGTAGAATCAGTAGGTGCGTACATTGCCAAACTTGCAGCATAAACCGTTCCACTACTCCGCAAGCGCATGTATGTAGACCGTCCGTTAATTGGCGGTTCTAAACCCTGCACCGGAATCGGCAAATTGAATAACATCTGGCTTTGTCCAGGGGGAATAATGATTTGCGGCGGAAAACTCGACTGTCGCTGTCCGCGCAAAATCTCATTCATGACCCGATCGCCTGGTCCGGCAAATATCGCACCCAAATTATTTTCAGCTACAGGTGGTAATTCTGCAAATGGTGCATCCGGCTGACTGAGATAACTTGCTGCTTGCAAAATATCTACCCGTATCGATCGCTTGCCAGGATTATGTAATATGACTCCCAAGTAAAGCGATCGCAAATCGTCCGGCGAAGTCGGTTGAAAAACGTGATGGGCGAACAAATCGAATCTGCCTCTGAAGGGAAAATTGAGATGAGCGGATTTAGATGTTTTTCCATCTGGCGGAAAAGTCGAAAGTAAAATCCCTTCTGTCTGTACTTTTTCAGGACTATTGCTATTAAATACTGGTACTGCATCCAAACTACCAGCTAACGGACGTACAGTCTGCGGCTGTACGATTTCCTGCGGCGGGGGAGTAGTTTGAGCGATCGGGAGAATTGGTAACAAAGGTAGCATGTAACAAAGAATCCGAATTAATTGAGAGAAAGCTTTTTCCTTCCAAGATCTCGATAAAACCGCCCAAACTAACGAGCAAAAGCCGCTAAGACGCGAGGAATAAATTCTTGGCTTGTTCTGTTTTTATTCTTCCCAAGGTGAACGATAACGAGTTGATGTGAAGGAATAATCGCAGTGTACTGATCTTGAAATCCTCGAGCGGTCATAATTTTGCTTTGTCCAGATGGTGTAGAAACATTCATTAACCAAAAATGAGCGCCATAATTTTTCTTAGGTGCTGCTGGAGTTGGCGTGCGACTATAGTTTACCCAGCCTGCGGGTAAAATGCGTTGCCCTTCCCATACGCCATCTTGCAAATAAAGTAGACCGAATCGCGCCCAATCCCTTGCTGTAGCATACATAAAAGCCGAACCGATAAAGGTTCCCGTTGCATCCGGTTCGATGACAGCACTAGACATCCCCAGGCGATCGAATAAGGCGCGACGAGGAAATGTGAGATAATCGGCATCGCGATCGCCGATCGCACGGCGGATAATACGGGAAATAATATTGGACGTACCGCTGGCATACTGCCATTTAGTACCTGGATCGGCTTCTAGAGGTTGACTTGCGGCATAAGCAGCTACGTTACTCTGACCGTATAGCATTTGAATCAGATTGCCTAGGGGATTGCCTTCGTTCTCGTCAAATTGCAAGCCGCTACTCATGCGAAGCATCGAATCTAGTGTAATTTGGCTGCGGCGATCGCCTGAATGATTCCACTCTGGCATCAGATTTTTATCGGTTAGCGATAGCTTGCCTTCCTTGACTAAAATGCCGACAAGTGCATTCATGACGCTCTTTGTCATCGACCACCCATGTAAAGGCATTTGAGCTGAAAAGCCTGGTGCGTATCGTTCTGCTACGATTTGACCTTTGTATACAATGACGACAGCCCTAGAGTTATGCTGGGGAGCGAAAATCCAGTCCATAGCTGCCGTGAGTTGTTTTTGGTTAATTTCAGCGGGAATTTGGTTTGTTTTTCCTGACAACCACCGTCTATCTTGTTGTGGTGTTAAATTTAGTTGCTGAGCTTGCGATCGCAACTCTGCTGGGGAGCGATCGATAACCAAAGTACAACCAAGTCCAGGGCGAAAGATTGCTTGATGTTTTGCTCCACCAAAAATACTTGCCGTAACAGATTTTTGCAGGCGATCGACATGCACTTCAATTGACTTGACAATCGACTGTTCTAGAGCCGATAAACCTCTAATCTCAGCTAAGACATCTCGATCGAAAATAGATTCTGGACTGCGTTGAGAAACAAACACGCCCGAACAAAATTGTTTAGCTTGATAAGCCGTGCCAATATTGAAGACTCGCCACAGAGTAAAGCTAATATAGCTAACAATACCTAAACTAATTAGCCCAAAACTCCACAGTATATATTTGACGGCTGGTTTCATCTAATAGTTACCAAGTCTTTGCAAAATGAATTCAAAATCGTCTAAAACCAAATTAAAATTTTGCTCTGTCAACATAGGTACGTGAACAAAAATACAACTTGCTGGTAACTGATGACAAATAATCCATTCTAAAACTGAATAATAAAGCCCTTCACAGACAAACTTTCCCGCGTCGTGACTAATTTTTACTCTATCGTTCTCCTCTACTAACTTTTCCAGATCGATATTTGTCTGTAAAATACTACCATTACAAGTAGCATTAGACTCAATACTTACATGCTGCCGACGTTCTGCCATGCCGCAACAAACAATCAGATCGGGTTCTAGAGCTTGAACTTTTTCCATCACTATATTGCTAGCAAGTTGGATATTGACGGGTAACTGGCGTAAAAAGTTGAGAGCGGCAAATGTATAGTTAAGTTGAGATATTTTTTCTAATATGTCGTCAGAAGAATTTGTTTTGTGATGGGGCAGCCAGGTTGTAAAGGAAGTTAGCAGGATCTTTTTTGTCATAAAATGAGAAAGTGCCACGATCGCAGAGGATGAGTTAATGGCGACGATCGCAGTAGTAGATTATGACATGGGAAATTTGCACTCAGCCTGTAAAGGACTGGAAAATGCAGGCGCAACCCCAAAAATCACCGACTCCGCCAAGGAAATATTACAAGCAGATGCGATCGTCCTACCTGGAGTCGGTTCTTTCGATCCAGCCGTACAACACTTGCGATCGCGAAATTTAGAAACACCAATCAAACAAGCGATCGCTAGCGGTATGCCGTTCTTAGGAATCTGCCTCGGTTTGCAAATCTTATTTGAAAGTAGCGAAGAAGGCAAAGAGCCAGGACTGGGAATCATCCCTGGTACAGTCCGCCGCTTCACCTCCGAACCAGGAATTACCATTCCCCATATGGGTTGGAACCAACTGCAATTTACCCAAACTCAATGCACGTTATGGCAAAAATTGCAACTAAATCCTTGGGTTTATTTCGTTCATTCCTACTACGTCGATCCTGTCAATTCCCAAGTCCGTGCCGCTACAGTAACTCATGGTAGCCAAGTAGTCACAGCCGCGATCGCTCAAGATAACCTCGTAGCCGTTCAATTCCACCCTGAAAAGTCCTCTACAGCAGGCTTACAGATTCTATCTAACTTCGTGGCACAGGTAAGGGAAAAAGTTCTTGTATAGTCGGGAGTCGGGAGTTGGGAGTCGGGAATCGAAATGACACTACTCACTACTCACTACTCACTACTCACTCCCTATGAGTCTCAGAATCTCCGGTAATCGCCAATTAAAAACTCTCCCAGGCAGAGATACGCGCCCTACTAGTGGTAGAGTGCGGGAAGCGGTATTTAATATTTGGCAAGGAAAAATTACCGATTGTCGCTGGCTCGATTTATGCGCGGGAACTGGCTCGATGGGTGCAGAAGCGTTGTGTAGAGGCGCTAATTATGTAGTCGGGATCGAGCAATCTAGTCGTGCTTGCACTATTATTCAACAAAACTGGCAGGCGATCGCCAAACCAGAACAACAGTTTCAGGTATTGCGCGGTGATGTATTGAAGCGTTTAAAAACCCTAGCCGGACAGCAATTCGATCGCATCTACTTCGATCCACCCTATGCTAGTGGATTGTATCAATCAGTATTAGAGGCGATCGCTCACTACCAACTCTTGCATCCAAATGGAGAACTTGCAGTAGAGTACGATCCCACACTTTGGCAACCCCAAGCTGTTTTTGGTTTAGAAGTCTGCCGTCAAAAAGTCTATGGCAACACAACTTTAACTTTCTACACGCGAGAGTAGAGACGTTATATGTAACGTCTCTGCATACTTTAGTCAACTCCAAGCTTCTTGCCGCGCTTGAATTGCTCGTAAGCTTTGAAAAATAGCCCTGCCAGGGTAACAAAAATTAGACCTAGGACAATGCCATCGAGTAAGGGTTCAATCACGTCGAATCTCCTGAATGTCAGCTGATAATATGTTTGCTTAGATTAAGTTTTTCTGCACGTCTTTAATCATACCTCTGTTTAGTTCAGGGTAAGGGGGCTTACCTAAAACTCTTTGGCTGACTGAAAACTAGTCAATTTTAACAAAAAATTAGTCTGTATAAATTAGATCTATTTGCTTGCCGATAAGGTCAAGAACTTTTAAGCTATGTGTAGGATATAAAAAAAAGTTGTCGATTTAATTTTTAGTGAAACCTTTTGGATAACCAGCACGTCCTCAGTCAAAATTCGATCCAGCGGTTCGCTACGATCGCTCTGGCGCTGTTGCTAGCGATCGCGATGGCGATTGTGGGTGCTTACCTGCTCAGTCCTGCCGATCCTTATATTAAAGGCGTTTTGTCTTTATCTGGCGATCCGATTCAAGGTAATGCAATCTTTCAGATGAACTGTGCTGGTTGTCATGGTTATCAAGCAGAAGGTAATGTTGGTCCCAGCCTGCAAGGGGTTTCTAACCGGAAATCTGGGTATGGTTTAATTCATCAGGTGATTAGTGGGGATACGCCACCAATGCCAAAATTTCAACCTAGCGAGAAGGAAATGGCAGATTTGCTCAGTTATTTAGAAACGCTTTAGCTTTGTAAGTCAGCATCGCTCAAATCTGCAAGAGCTAGTTTCACGCAAGCTCGAACCCCCTGCCAATCTCGTTCTGTTAGATGACCGATCCGAGCCAAGTTAGCGGTAGGTGGTAGAGTGACTATGAAGCTACGGAAGATAGACGCAACTCGTAAACCTGCTACTGCCCAATCTTGAAGTATATGATCAGTAGCTCCGAGTGCAGTAGTTTGCGTGGTGATGAGTCCAACGATTGTATCGGGACGACTAGCATGATAAGCAGCTGATGACAACACTACAGCCGGACGACGTTTAATACCAGTGACACCAGGGAAATCAACTGTAACGATATCACCAGGATTAAATGTCACTCAAACAACTCCTTGTTCTCTAGAAACTGAGTAGCTGCGTATTGTAGGGAGAAGTTTGTTAAGTCGAGCCGATCTTGTTCCGTCCAAGTATCGCTTTGCTCGACAACTGCTACATTCTGTTCAACTAGATCGTTGAGAATAAGATTCGCTAGACGTAGCCTTTCTGTCAGCGGCAAGGTACGGACAACTTGAGCGTAAATTTCTTGAGCAGTATTTGCCATAGTTAATTCTTTTATATCTCATCTTATCCGATCTATACTCGCGATTTAACTAAACTGCTGTGCATAGAACCGCGCGTAACGTCCCTCTAATGCCAATAACTCCTCATGCGTACCTGATTCGACAATTTGCCCTTTTTCCATTACCAAAATGCGATCGCTACGACGTACAGTAGTTAAGCGGTGGGCAATAATAAATACAGTTCGATTTTGCATTAATCGTTCTAAAGCTTCTTGGACTAAAGCTTCCGATTCTGAATCTAAAGCAGATGTGGCTTCATCTAATATGAGAATACGCGGATCGAGCAAAACCGCACGAGCGATCGCAATTCTTTGTCTTTGTCCTCCCGATAAATTTACGCCTCTTTCTCCTACTTGAGTGTAATAACCATCAGGAAGTTGCGTAATAAATTGATGGGCGTTGGCAATTTTAGCAGCTGTTTCTACATCTGCTAAATTGTATGTAGCTTGTCCAAAAGCAATATTTTCGGCGATCGCACCTGAAAATAAAACTGTTTCTTGAGGGACAATTCCTATTTGTCGTCTTAGACTTCTAATTTGCACGTCACGAATATCAATTCCATCAATTAAAATTTTTCCTGACTGCGGATCGTAAAAGCGCGGTAATAAGTTAACTAAAGTTGTTTTTCCCGCTCCAGAAGCGCCAACTAAAGCAATTCTTTCTCCCGATCTAGCAAGTAAATTTAAGTTTTGTAGTACTGGTTGACCTGATTTATAGGCAAAATTAATGTTACAATATTCCACTTTACCGCTAACTAAAGGTAGGGCGATCGCGTTTGGCTTTTCTTCTACTGTTGGCTGAATTGCTAACAATTCAAACACGCGATCGACCGAAGCTTCTGCTTGTTTAAATTCGTTGTAATTATTAGTTGTATGACTAATCGGATCGATAATCGACACCGCCGCAGTCAAATAACTAAAAAATCCTGCCACAGTCAAGTTATTTTGGGAGATCTGCCACGCTGCAAATAAGAGGACAAATAAAAAACTTAACGCTTGTAAAAATCCCACAACTGGAATTTGAATGGCTTTAAGTCGTTCTGTGGAGTATTTAGCTTGTAAAGTTCGTTCGGCTTCGTGACTGAACCTTGCAATTTCTCTCTCTTCAGCTGCAAAAGCTTGAATGATGCGAATGCCGCTAAAAACTTCAGTTAAAATTGCTGATAAATCTGAAATACGATTTTGACTTTTGAGCGAAAACTTTCGTACCCGTTCGCCAAACCATGTAATTAAAACACCTATTAATGGCACGACTAAAATAATAGCAATTGTTAGTTGCCAGTTTAGGTATAGCATGTAGATGGGAATTGCCACCAACTGCAAAAGACAAGGAATAAAATCATGAAAAATCTTATTTACGACTTCTCCAATGCGATCGATATCTTCCGTCAGTCGGTAAGATAAATCGCCTGATTTTGCAGTTTCAAAATAGCTAAGATTGAGTTTTTGTAGATGGCTGTAGACTTGTTTACGCAAGTGAAAAGCAACTTTTAAAGCTGCTTTTGCCATATAAATATCTTGAATTGCCTGTGCAATTCCCCTAACTAGAAAGACGACAGCACATAAACTAGAAAGTTGAGCGATCGCAACAACGTTACCTTGTCCAAACGGTGTGGTTAACCTTCCTGCTAAATAAATCAAGGCTAGCGTAGCAATGACAAAACCCAAAATTCCCACGCCACCCTTAGCTAGGTTTTGCCATTGGGGACGGATGTACGGTATGAGCTGCCAATAATAAGAACGAGTTTTCAAGGTGGCGATCGCACTAATTAATCGAGATGCATTTTATCAATTTCTGCGGCGAAAATATGAATCTAATCTACCGCCGCTGCCTTCGTCTGATAATTACAATGACTAAACCAATAACTAAAGCTGCAAGTACAATTTTAGAAACAGGCGCGAGGTATTCCTCTACTAGCATGTAGTTATTACCCAAGACGTAACCAGCAGCAGTTAACAGTCCTACCCATAATATCGTCCCTACAGTTGAGTAGATCAGGAACGGTACTATATGCATATCGCTGATTCCGGCGGGAAGAGAAATTAACGTGCGTACCCCAGGAACCATGCGACATAGAAGAACTGCTTTAACTCCGTGTTTGTCAAACCAGTGCTTCGATCTGTCAATATCTTTACTGGTAATAGTTATCCATTTACCGTATTTATCTGCCCAAAGCTTCAATCGTTCTTCGCCTAAGAATTTCCCTGCATAGTACCAAGGTAACGCTCCGATGACAGTTCCTAACACCCCAGCCGCGATCGCTCCTGCAATATTTAACTTACCTTGTGCTGCTGTAAAACCCGCCAATGGCATGATCAGTTCCGAAGGGATGGGGGGAAACAAGTTTTCTAAAAACATCAACAACCCGATCCCCAAATAGCCAAGGGAAGTCATGATATTCACGATCCATGCTGTCATCTGGATTAATTCCTTATGCCTAATTTATGAATTCATTCCAGATGATAAGCGAAATTCTATCGCTCGTCATTCGTCAATTGTCATTTGTCATTTGAAAAGCGTACCAACGATTAACGATCGATGACAGCCATAACGCCAGATCTGACAAATCGCCTAGGGTTACTATAACTATCCACCCTTAACCCAAGATTTAAGTAAGTCAAGCAGGCTAGAACCACCCACAAATAAAGCAACTATAATCGACGTGGATAGAATTGCTCCCATCACGCAAAGCACCAAACCGCCTAAACTAATTGCGCCGTCATCTTCGAGTAAACCAAATCCCGTCACGAAGATACCGATTGCAGGCAAAGTATTTGTCCCAGGAATGGGAATCATCATGGAAATTGCCATGAGTGCGATCGCAATGCCAATAATAACTCGTCCAGCAGCACTCGTACAAAAATAAGACAGCCGAGGGTGAGATATCGCCTCAATTCTCTGCAACCAAGGAATACCCGCATTTAAAACCCCTTGAACCTGCTTCAACTCTAGCGAACGATTTGCCAACCGTGATGGTAGCCAAGGAGTTTTAGCACCTGCAATGAGTTGAACGGCTAAGACAAAAATCAGAATTCCAAAAGGTACGGAATACCCTGGTGCTGGAATTGGTAAAGCAGAAGGAAGAGACAGAATCACAAACAAAAAACCAAAAACTCTTTCTCCAGATAACGCGAGTATCTGGTTGAGAGTTACTTGCGGAGGTGGTTCCTCAAAAAAAAAGCGTCTTAATTCTACGGAAAGTCGAGCCACTACAATACTTCCTCACCTTCTAGCGGTAAGGTGGGCATTGCCCACCCCACATTCTAAAATCAATTATGTTCCCGAAGTCCAAGAATTGATATATTCAACTTGCTCCGGTGTGAGAGTGTCAACATTAATACCCATAGCTTGTAGCTTCAGGCGAGCAATTTCTTTGTCAACTTCAACTGGAATAGAGTGCAAGCCAGGAGCGAGTTTACCCTTGTTTTTCACCAGATATTCGCAAGCCATAGCCTGGTTAGCAAAGCTCATATCCATTACGGCGCTGGGGTGTCCTTCTGCTGCTGCCAAGTTTACCAGTCTGCCTTCACCAATCACGACAACTGATTTGCCGCTATTTAATTTATACTGTTCGGTGAAAGGACGAACATTTTTAACTTCTGCTGCTTTGGATTTCAAGGATTTGAGGTCAATTTCAATATCAAAGTGACCGGAGTTACAGACGATCGCGCCGTCTTTCATTACGTCAAAATGTTCGCTACGGATGACGTGCTTGTTACCTGTAACTGTAATAAAGATATCTCCTTGAGGTGCAGCTTCCGCCATTGGTAGGACGCGGAAACCATCCATTACCGCCTCAATTGCTTTAATCGGATCGATTTCGGTAACGATCACATTAGCACCCATACCACGCGCCCGTAGTGCCGTACCTTTACCGCACCAGCCGTAACCAGCAACAACCAAAGTTTTGCCAGCTAGCAGAATATTTGTCGCGCGAACGATCCCATCTAGAGTTGATTGACCCGTACCGTAACGGTTATCAAAGAAATGCTTAGTATCGGCATCGTTAACATTCACCGCTGGGAATGTCAGTACGCCATCTTTTAACATCGCCTGCAAGCGAACGATACCCGTGGTGGTTTCTTCCGTCGTACCGATCAAGTCGGCAATTTGATTTTGTCTTTCTTGAATTAAAGTTGCAACTACGTCGCTGCCGTCATCGATAATAATGTTGGGGCGATGATCGAGGGCGATTTGGACGTGTTTGTTATAGGTAGCGTTGTCTTCGCCTTTAATTGCAAAGACGGGAATACCATGGTCTACAACCAGACTAGCTGCTACGTCATCTTGAGTAGACAGAGGATTGCTAGCAATTAGCACTGCATCCGCACCACCAGCTTTCAGGGCGATCGCCAAGTGTGCTGTTTCTGTGGTGACATGACAGCAAGCGACCAAGCGAATTCCGGTAAAAGGCTTTTCTTGGGCAAAGCGATCGCGGATTTGCCGTAACACAGGCATTTCGCGTCCAGCCCATTCAATCCGCTGCTTACCCAAGGTTGCTAGAGCAGGATCTTTTATTTCGTACTTTAGTTTATCGAGAGCAACCGTCATGTATTTAGTTCCTAAAGAGTTAATTTAGGTGGTCTTACTTAGCTTAACCGCATTTCTTGAGAAGGGAAATTATTTACCTCCTTTGAATAGGGAGTAGGGAGTGGGGAGTAGGGAGTAGGGAGTGGGGAGTGGGGAGTGGGGAGTGGGGAGTGGGGAGTAGTGGAAGCGTGACGCTTACGACTCTATGAATCTAGCCACCCGCCAGCTAACCGCCGTAAGCTTTACACTTATTTCATACTTTGGTCAGCAAACTTCATCTTTCTTTTACTGGTGAGTAGGGAGTCGTAGAAATACAAATAACCAATAACCAATAACCAACAACCAATAACAAATGACAAGTAGTAATGTGTATAAATGTGAAAGTTAGGAGGTGTGGACGTGCGCTCTCAGATTCAGGCGATCGCTAAACCAAAAAACAGAAGACGGCTAGCAATGTATTTCACTTGCGGCATTTTGGGTTCAATCGTACTGAATACTTCGGTTATTGTCCCCATTCTCGCCCAGCCGACACGATCGGCGAATTTGCAGCAATCGTTACCAATTCCAGGTTTAGATTCAATTGACCTCCCAGGATTGCAAGAGTTTCTCTCTGCTTACCAGCCAAATCGTCAGCAAAACAATACAGGAAACCAAGTCTATACTGCTTGGATTACCTTGGACGGTCGCCGTTTGTTTCAGGTTACTGCCTCCACCAGAGAAGATTTAGCGAAGCGGGTAGAAGATATTCAGCCGCGACTGAATCAAATCAGTGAAGATTTCTTTAATAGCGATGCTAAAGAACCTCAAGTCAGGGTGCAGCGCCAGTTTGTCACCAATGCACAAGGATTGAGCGTCTCTTATCCAGATATCTATATCAACGAGCAACGCTTATTTACGGTCAGCGAACTCGATGCCTCAACTCAAGGAGAAAAAGAAGCACAGGATTTAGCTCGCAGATTAGTACCAACAATTAGACAAGACTTGCTGGAATCTAAGCAGGAACGACAACCTACATTTTTGATGCGCCGAGGTGCGATCGCGGCTGGAATTTTTGTCGGCATCTTACTAGCTAGTTGGGGAATTCGCCGTTGGCGCGATCGCTTAGAGCGAATAATTCCAATTCCGGTAACTACTGATACCGATCCATCGGAGTCAGTCACAACGCAGTTAACGCAGCAACAGCAAAATAACTTGCGGGAAGTCAGACGACGAATATTTCAGCTATCTCAAACTAGCGTATGGGTTGGCGGGACATTAGTAATTTTAGGGTTGTTTCCTTATACGCGATTTATTCCAGTTTGGATTCTGGCGTTACTCCAAATTCCAGTCATTAGAATTCCGGTTGTGATTGGACTAGTTTCAATTGGAGCCTACGTCGCCACCCGCGCCAGTTACGTTTTAATCGATCGCTTTACTAATGCACTAGCGAATAATGCTTTATTAGGCGCTCAAGACTACGTGCGCTTGCAACTGCGGGTGATGACAATCTCTGGCGTAGCTAAAAGCGTGACTACTATTAGTATTGTCGCTTTGGGCTTACTACTTACCCTTTCGACTTTAGGTGTGGACTTAGTTCCCGTGTTAGCTGGTGCGGGGTTATTGGGTGTTGCGATCTCCTTGGCTTCCCAAAGTTTGATTAAAGATGCAATCAATGGCTTTTTAATTATTGTAGAAGACCAGTACGCTGTAGGCGATGTGATTAATGTGGGTACTTTTGGTGGTTTAGTAGAAAATCTCAATCTGCGAATCACTCAATTACGCGATGCTGAAGGTCGATTGATCACAATCCCCAACAGTGAAATTAAAATTGTGGCAAACCTTTCTAGTCGCTGGTCGCGTGCCGATTTGAGTATACCAGTTGCCTATGATGCCGACCTCGATCGCGCATTGCATTTAATTGATGCAGTGGGTGTAGAAATGGATCGAGACCCTCAGTGGCGAGATCAAATTTTAGAAAGACCGGAAATGTTGGGTGTCGATAATTTTGGCGATCGCGGTTTAATTATTCGCGTCTGGATTAAAACTCAACCCCTGAAACAATGGGATGTAGCCAGAGAATATCGCCGTCGCCTCAAACACGCTTTCGATCGCGCTGATATAGCCATTCCCGTACCGCAACAAGCAGTTTGGGTAAATACATCTGGTTTATTGCGATCTCACCTTGATGTTAATGATTCTTCTAGAGTTGGCAAGTAGTCAGTTGTCAGTAGGAAGTGAGTAGTGAGTAGTGAGTAGTGAAAATATCCATTTCCCATTCCCCATTCCCCATTCCCCATTACCAATCACCCTCATTCCCCATAATGTCCCCCTGTTACTTTGCCGCGAAACACAACATATTGATAGAGGTTGTAAAACAGCATCACGGGAATGAGAAAACCAATAAAAATAATCATGATGACTAGCGAACTGGGATCGGCTGATGCTTCGTAAATTGTAATACTAGGAGGAATAATGTATGGGAAAACAACTAAAGCCAATCCGATAAAAGTGAGGACGAACAGTAGAATTGTCCAGATAAACGGCGCTCGTTCTTGCTTGCGATCGAGGCTACCTAAAAGACGAGAAATTAATAGTATTCCGATTACAGGAATAATCCCAAATACGTAAACCAACGGTTGTTGAAATAAACGAGTTCTCGCACTTTCGTAAAATATGGGAGTAGAAATTGTGATAAAAATTGCTCCAATTAAAGTTGTAAAAGCAGCAATTCTCGCAGTTCTATAATGAGTTTCTTGTAACTCCCCTTCAGGTTTCCAAATTAAATAAGTCGAGCCAATTAACACGTAACCTTGGATCAACGTCAGAGCAATTAAGATTGACTGCCAACTCAGCCAGTCCCAAGTGCTACCGATAAAGTGTCCCGCCTCATCAACTTTTATCCCTTCTAGAACGCTACCTAAAGCAAATCCTTGACCGAGAGCAGCTAAAAAACTTCCGGCTCCAAAAGATAAGTTCCACACTAATTTGCGCTGTGACAACTCGCGAAATTCAAAAGCAACCGCCCGAAAAATAAATCCAAATACCATCAAAAGAATTGGGATATATAGCGCGCTTAAAATCGTACTATAAGCGAGGGGAAATGCACCAAACAAACCACCTCCCATCAACACCAACCAAGTTTCATTAGCATCCCAAATATTACTCAAACTCGTCATCAAAAGTCCCCGTCGTTCCTCATCAGAAGAAGTCAGCGAGAGAATACCCACCCCCAAATCGAATCCATCTAGCATGACGTAGAGAAATAAAAACAATGCCAAAACTGCAAACCAAACTTGGGGGAGAAAATACGAAAGTGTCTCCATATCGCTTAGGTGTGGTAATAGGTAATGGGTAATGGGTAATTGTCATTGGTCATTGGTCATTGGTCATTGGTAACTCTTCACGACTTCCGACTCCCGACTCCCAACTCCCGACTTCTTACTGTTGTGCTTCTACGGGGCGTTCGTCGGGTACAAATTCACCAGGAGATGTATCTATTGCAGGGCGAATTGTTTCAACACCTGGGATTGGCAATTCTAAATTTGGTCCTTTACGGATAATGCGGCTGCCAAAATATAAAGTTGCCACAAATAATACGGAATAGACGATCGCAAATCCTGTCAAAGAAACTAAGACATTGCTAGCAGGAACGTTAGAAGCCGAATCTACGGTACGAATTTGATTGTACAACGTCCACGGTTGCCGTCCGACACAACGCACGATCCAACCAGAATCGATCGCAATAAATCCTAAAGGAGCCGCAAATATCCAGGTACGTAATAGCCAACGCTGTTGAGTAATTTTTTCACTATTCAGTTTACCTAAAATCCAGTAAAGCGTACTCCACAGCATCAGGAAAGCTAGGAAAAATCCAATGCCGATCATATATGCGGAAGGAATAGTAAACTAACCCAACTAAATGCGGTCGATCTGCTGGTTTAAAATCTCTTAAGCCTACAACAGGTTCGGTAAGATTTTGTTTGAATTCTAAAATGTAACCTAAAGCATTAGGAATGGTAATTTCCCAATCGTTTTTTTGCGCTTTATCGTTTGGTAATGCTACCAAACTCCAATCAGCAGGCTGTCCGGCGGGGGTAGTTTCCCATTGCGCTTCCATCGCGGCGAGTTTAGCAGGTTGATAGCGATACACCTGTTCGCCACTTAAGTGTCCCATGTAAATTTGAATCGGCGCAACTGCGATCGCGGCTGCTAAGACAATCCGCAAAGACCTAGAAAAGAAAGCCGAATGGCGATTGTTGAGAATGTACCAAGCACTAATTCCACCCACCAGAAACAGCGAAGTCTCCAACGTGGCGAAGAACATGTGCAGGACGCTATTTGCCATAAACGGATTAGCGATCGCTTGAAAGTAATCCCTGACAATAAACTTACCATTCACGAGTTCTCCGCCCGCTGGCGATTGCATCCAAGAGTTTGCCGTCAAAATCCACAGTGTAGATAGGTTAGCACCCAACGCCACCATAATTGTCGCTACATAATGAATGGTGGAATTGACACGCTCCCATCCAAACAACATAATTCCTAGAAAAGCAGCCTCTAGCATAAAAGCCCAAGCAGCTTCAAATCCGATGACGCTGCCAAAAAAGTTTCCTACAGCCTCAGAAAAAGGACCCCAGTTAGTGCCAAATTGAAATTCCATCGGAATTCCCGTGGCTACTCCAATGCCAAAATTTAGCACGTAAAGCTTAGACCAAAAACGGGCATGGTAGTAATAGTCGGGGTTACGAGTCCTCAGCCACAGCCCCTCAACAATAACCAAATATATTCCCACGCCTGTAGTGATTGTGGGCCAAAGCATGTGAAACAGGGCAGTCAGCGCAAACTGCATCCGCGACAGCACGACGGTATTGGAGAGAAAATCCATGAATGCTCGTCCCTTGTTCAGTGCAGTGTCATTCTATCGAGGCTAGACGTTATGGAAAATTAAATAATAGTGAGCAGTGAGTGGTGCGTGGTTGGTAAGTGTAGAGTGTAGGAAGAGTTAAAACTCAAATGGTCGTCGATTACAACAGAAATCCGATTGGCACTGCGGCAGCGAGAAGCATCAGTACTTGAGCGGACAATCGCGATCGCTCTTGGAGCGTCAATTCTCATCCTATCGAACTAATTTTTACTTGCGTAATTCTTTCTTTTGGATGTAACAATTTTACATTTTAATTATGTAAAATCACTGAAAAGCTTTCAAAGGAGACAGGAGACAGGAGACAGGAGACAGGAGTAACCCATGCATAAATACATGGGATTGAAATATTGACTGATTATGTTTCGTACTACGTATCTCAACATAATTGTTTGCATTTTAGGGGGCTTGCACCCCCTTGCCTTCAGTTTTGTAACAGGAGACACGCCCGATTACAAGACATTCTGTCTCCTGTCTCCTGTCTCCTGTCTTCTTCTTCGGTCAATCTACCATAGTTTGACTTAGCAAAGCTGCATAAGGCGCAAAAGAAAAAATTAGCTGAGTTTTAAGAGGTGAGATCCATGAACCAGAAGTTGTTGTACTTAATATTGCCATTGTTAGGGGCGGTTGTGAGTGCCATATTCGTAACGCCAATTGCCTACTTCAATGGCGTAGCCGCTGGCAGAGACGAAGCAGTCGTAGCACTCAATTCTCAGCTAGAGCAGATAGATCGGGAAAAGGCACGACTGGAAGCACAAGCAAAAGATTCAAAGGCTCTGATCGAGCAAGCAAACGCCAAAATTGAGGAAAAAACAAAATATGCTGTGGAACTGGCAGACATTAACGGGAAGTTGAACCTGGAGGTTGACGAGCTTTCACTAGCCTTAGGACAGTGTAAAAGTACGCTCTTGACAACAGAGGTGAAGACGATTGAAACTGCTGAGCCTGTGGCAGAAGTTTCAGCAACTCCAGCAACAACTGCTAATACTATGTCACCAGTTAATTAACTCGATCGGTCAGAGAAAACAAGCTAAATTACTACCTCTTTTAACTCTAGAATCTGGTTATCTATTGGTAAATTTATTATGAAACAGCATAGCAGTTCTAAGCCAATTGTGAAAAAAGCTATTTATCTGAACTGGAACGCGATCGCACTTCTAGAGTAACTAATGACTAATGACTAATGACAATCTCAATACTTCGCAGGTTTTGAGCCGATCCCCCCTAACCCCCTTAAAAAGGGGGGAATAAATGCCCCCTTAAAAAGAGGGTTGGGGGGTCTTCAAAGGCTATGCATCCTAACCGAGAAGTATTGATGACAATCTTCACGAATATTTTATAGCGTAAATAGAAATACTATAGAATTGTAAGTATCAAGAGACGAACAGATACTCTTGTCTAGGCTGCAAGGAGCGAGTCTTATGGCAGGTACAAATCCTTCTGATGCAGTTAACCCTTCATCAACTCAGCCGTCAGATGAAATTGAAGAGTTGTTATTAGCAGATATCGTCGGTACAGAAAATGCCGACCCGATATTTGAGGAAGTGAGCGATCGCGATGCTGAAATCGGTACAATCCTCAAACGGTTGAAAAATCCGATGTCGGAAGATGTAACGGGCGGCGATTTGGATGATGATTGGTATCAAGCAGAGGTAGTAGGTGAAGAAGCAGTTGGCGGCGACAATCCTACCCCAGACCAAAGCGTGACTGAGAATCTGCTGCATTCGATGGGAATTACCTCGATTGACGGATACCCAGTGCAAACTTGGACAAATTTGCAGCAGCGCGATCTAAAACGCTGGGAACTCGATCCTGAGTCGTCGGAAGATTATCGGGAACATGGTGAATAAACAGTAGAAACTTTCACTTTACACCCCAAATAAACTAGAGCATTTAGTTACATTCGCTCGAATAAATGACTGAATGTTAACCTTTACCAGAGCCAGACTAATTTATTCAGGCAATCTTCATCAAGCTCCAGATAGCTAGATCGAGTGGGATCGTCTTCAGTTATTGGGTAAATCTCCTACTTGTATCTTTCTATGAGTTTTTATATGGTAAAAATATCATCGCACCCAACTGCTAACAGTTTTTAGGCAGCTTAATTTTTCATACATTCCATACATTGCATTCCATAGATTATATCGAAGCTCTGCTACGTCAAGGAGACTGGTATGGTAAACATTCAACGTGCGGCGAATAAGAAAAATATTGCTAACAAAAATAATGTTTTAACAGATAACAGAGCGCAGCAAACCTTATCCAGACTACCTCACGTACAACAAGGTTTTTCGCTTGCCTGCGATCCTAACGAGTCAGAGCGGATTTTGTGCTACTACACAAATACTACTCGTCAGATGCAAATTATTCGGAGTGCGAATACTACCAAATACTGCTTTGAACGGATTGTTTTCCCTGGACAACGGCTGTTATTTGAAGCTATACCTGAAGCCCAAATAGAAATTCATACGGGTACAATGGTAACGGCAATTTTGTCCGATCGCATCCCTTGTACTCGGCTGCGGGTACAAACTGACTAGTGTACAAGCCAACTTAATAGTATTCGCGCGGGTTGAGAGCAAATACAATCCGAAACCAAAAAAACAAAAATTTCGCCCAAACACTTCCTCATTCTGTAGAGGTACAAGCGCGCTTATCGAGCATTTGGCGAAAATTAATGGATAAATTGTGAAAAACCCGCTCTTAACTGGCGTTAGAGACAGCAAAAGCAACGAAGACTAAAGCTGCCACCAAAACTGCACCAGCAACACCCCCAATCAGATAGTTACGCTTCTGAGTGCTGCTCGGTGGTTCTGCCGTGTACACCTTCGGCTCTGCCGCAAAGTTATTTAAACGTCCGCCTTCTTCGGTGGTATAAGGCATGAATCAGATCCTTTACTATTTTGACTTTGCTTAACTGTAACAAAAAACAGTAGAAATACTCTCTTACTTTAGTTAAGAAAGTTTACATAAGAGAGTGAGTAGTGAGTAGTGAGTAGTGCTGAAGAGTGGTGCGTGAAATATTTACGACTTACGACTTCTCGCTAGTAACAGTTCCACTTAAGGGAGAACTAGCGATCGCATAGTCTTTAAGCGGAATGCGTCCGGCGAGGTAGGCGAGTCTTCCGGCTTCTGTTGCCAGTTTCATGCCCCGTGCCATAGCTGCGGGATTCTTGGCTTGGGCGATCGCTGTATTAATCAGCAAGGCATCAGCTCCTAGCTCCATTGCTTGAGCTGCTTCGCTCGGCGTACCAATCCCCGCGTCAACTACTACTGGTACGCTGGCATTCTCAATGATGATTTGAATATTCGCTGTTGTTTTCAATCCTTGTCCAGAACCAATCGGGGAAGCCAGGGGCATTACAGTGACACAGCCAGCCTCTTCTAACCGCTTCGCCAGCATCGGATCGGCGTTGATATATGGTAGGACGGCAAAACCTTCTTTAACCAGTTGTTCGGCAGCTTGCAAAGTCCCAATTGGATCGGGTAGTAAATATTTTGGATCGGGAATCACTTCTAACTTGACAAAATTGTTATCTTCCTGTCCTAAAATCTTTGCCATCTCGCGTCCCAAACGAGCCACGCGAATCGCCTCTTCCGCCGTTTGACAACCAGCAGTATTAGGCAACATCCACAGCTTAGTCCAATCCAAAGCTTCAGCTAAATTTTCATGTCCAGGGGCTTTAGTTTGTACTCGTCGCACGGCAACCGTGACAATTTCACAACCGCTAGCAATGATACTTTGCTGCATTTCTTCGATGTTGCGATACTTACCAGTACCAGTCATTAAGCGAGAAGAAAAAGTGCGATCGGCAATAATTAAAGGGCGATCGAGAGATTGTTGTGGGACGAGGGTTTGCATTTGTGAGTAATGGGTAATGGGTAATGGGTAATGGGTAATGGGTAATTGAGTGGTGCGCTCAGGCGTGGTGCGTGGTGCGTGGTATGAGATCTCTTCCTCAGCCCCCTCAGCTTTCTTATCCCGACTCCCGCTTTGGAAAAATCGCCAATAACTAAAGCTATCTAATAAAGAATCTGATTTTTGTTCCCAAACCAAGTCAACAATTAACTTAGCAGTGATGGGAGCGAGGAGAATGCCATTCCGATAGTGACCAGTAGCCAGGGTAAGATTCGAGCAGGGGCTATGCCCTAGAATCGGTAACTCATCGGGAGTAGCAGGACGAAAACCCCACCAAAATTCGTGAATTGGATAATCTTGCAACTGCGGATAGATGCGAATCGCCCGTTGTAATAAAGCTTGAATTCCAGCTGGAGTATTATAAGGAGTAAACCCTACATCTTCACTAGTAGCACCAATAATAATTTGGTTAACCATTTGGCGATCGCGACGCGGCACGATGTAAATATCAGGTGCATATAAAACCCGTCGGAGTGCATCGCTGCGATCGCTCTTTGGTACTTTTACCGATAGCATTTGCCCTTTTTTGGGACGCACGGGCAAGGGTAGCAATTCTGACGACCATGCACCAGTTGCTAGAATGTAGCGATCGCCTTGGAAACTACCACTAGCAGTCCGAACTCCAATTACCCGTCCCTGATGCTGTAAAATACCTTCAACAGCAATTCCATCGTGCAAGTCTACGCCTAAAGATTCAGCTGCCGACCATAATGCCAAGGTCAAAGCACGGTTATCGACTTGAGCATCTTCGGGATACCACCAACCGCCTGTAACTTCTTCGCTTAATCCTGGTTGATAGAGGTGGATTGTTTGGCGATCTAGCCAGGAAGCGGGTAATTGGTAATTGGTAATTGGTAATTGGTAATTGGTAGTTGGTAGTTGGTAGTTGGTAGTTAGTGGTGCGCGATCTAATTGTGAATTGTGAATTGTGAATTGTGAATTGATTTTGTCTTCCTTGTCTTGCTCGTAAACAGGGGCTAAAATGCCACTAGCCCAATAACCTGTCGGCTTACCGCTAATTTCTTCTAACTTGCGCGTCCATTCGGGGTAGAGCGATCGCGATCGCAAGCACAAATCTAACATTGCACCTGGGGGAATTTGTTCGGCTTGAGGCGCAAGCATTCCTGCTGCTGCGTGACTAGCCGCAGCATGAAAATCGCGGCACAGTAAAGTGACAGATGCACCACGTAACTTTAATTCAACGGCGATCGCCAAACCAACGACTCCGCCACCAATAATCAATATGTCATTTGTCATTAGGAAGTGAGTAGTGAGTAGTGAGTAGTGAGTAGTGAGTAGTGAGTAGTGAGTGGTAATTGGTAATTGGTAATTGGTAAGTCGTAAGTAAGTATTGACTGTTCCCTGATAACTGATAACTGAAGCGAAAAGGTGAGATCGCTTCTGTATGCATGTTGAGTTCCTTCTATAAACAGCTTCCCTCCGCTGGTATTACCCAGTCTCAGGTTCTAAGGGACTATCTCAGCCTGGGAAACCCAAACACCCCTAGCTATATCTGCTCATCCTAACATTTAGACGAGCGGAAAATTTTAGTAGATAGCGATCGCAAAAAGTTAAGTTTAATTTGTCTCGATACTTTAAAATTCTTAGCCTTTAGCTCCTTCAGGTGTCCATACGATTTCCGTGCCTTGTCCCCAAAAACCATCAAATTTTGTTATCTTTACATCACCTAAAACTCGTGTTTGGCAAGCCAAGCGCAGGTTGCGCGTGGGAGAATGGGGAGGAAGGGAACGACGGGTTTTGTCTTGCCAATTTGGTTCTGAAACTTCGCCTGCGATGAAAACCGCACAAGTACCGCAACTGCCGATACCGTGACAGTTAATGACTTTAGCACTACTGTTGTACAAGTCAACTCCATGCTTGAGCAAGACTTGTCTTAAGTTAGCGCCTCTATTGCATTCAATAGTCTTACCTTGAGCGATTACCTTTACCATATTTATGTTAGCTAGCTACGTTATCTAGTTCTATCTAAAATCAGAATATCGCTTTCTAGAGTCCCAGCTCGTCTGTGCTTGTTCTTTCCTTATGACTGAAGAATTGCCCCTTGCCTCCAACCAAAATCAAATCTGCCCAAATCGAATTTGGATCTATGACACTACCTTGCGCGATGGTACGCAGCGCGAAGGGTTATCTGTATCTCTAGAAGATAAATTACGCATTGCCCGCCAATTAGATCGCTTGGGCGTTCCTTTTATTGAGGGTGGATGGCCTGGGGCAAACCCTAAAGACGTACAATTTTTTTGGCAACTCAAAGAAGAACCACTCCAGCAAGCCGAAGTCGTGGCTTTTTGCTCTACTCGCCGCCCTCATGTCAGTGCGGCTGAAGATCCACTGCTGCAAGCAATCTTGGCTGCTGGCACTCGTTGGGTGACGATCTTTGGTAAATCTTGGGATCTTCACGTTACAGAAGGGCTAAAATGCAGCTTGGAAGAAAATCTAGAGATGATTCAAGATACGCTCGCCTACCTCCGCACTCAAAGACGGCGGGTAATTTACGATGCCGAACATTGGTTTGATGGCTACAAACACAATCGAGATTATGCCCTAAAAACGCTAGAAGCCGCGATCGCATCTGGAGCAGAATGGCTCGTCCTGTGCGACACTAACGGCGGTACGCTACCCCATGAAGTTACTTCTATCGTCCGCGACGTAGCCTCATTTATCAAACAATTCCCCATTCCCCACTCCCCATTCCCCACTCCCCTCTTAGGCATTCACACCCACAACGATTCCGATACAGCTGTCGCCAATGCGATCGCCGCAGTGATGGAAGGGGCGAAAATGGTACAAGGTACGATCAACGGCTACGGGGAACGCTGTGGTAATGCCAACCTCTGCTCGTTAATACCTAACTTACAACTCAAACTCGGCTATCAATGCCTTGCTGACGCACAATTGCCTCAACTTACTGAAGCCAGTCGCTTTGTCAGCGAAGTTGTCAACCTTGCACCTGACGAACACGCGCCTTTTGTCGGGCGTTCTGCTTTTGCCCATAAGGGGGGCATCCACGTCTCGGCTGTAGAACGCAATCCTCTCACCTACGAACACATTCAGCCAGAACAAATTGGCAACCGTCGCCGCATTGTGATTTCAGATCAAGCGGGAATTAGCAATGTTGTCGCCAAAGCCCGTACATTCGGGATTGAATTAGACAAACACAATCCAACAGCGCGGCAAATTCTGCAAAAGCTGAAAGAATTAGAAAGTGAAGGCTATCAATTTGAAGCTGCTGAAGCCAGTTTCGATCTCCTGATGCGCGAGGCTTTAGGTAAACGACAGCAATTTTTTGAAATCAAAGGCTTTCAAGTGCATTGCGATTTAGTCGAAGGACGGAGTAATACTAATGCCCTGGCTACTGTTAAATTGACTGTTAACGGTCGAGATATCCTCGAAGCTGCAGAAGGCAATGGTCCGGTTGCAGCATTAGACAGGGCGTTGAGAAAAGCCTTAGTTAACTTTTATCCTCAAATTGCCCAATTTGAACTGAGCGATTATAAAGTCAGAATTTTAGACGGACACAGCGGTACGGCAGCAAAAACTCGCGTGTTAGTAGAATCAAAAAACGGTCATCAGCGTTGGACGACCGTTGGCGTTTCTCCTAATATTTTAGAAGCTTCTTATCAGGCAGTTGTAGAAGGATTAGAATACGGATTAATGTTGCATATGATGGCAGAAACAGTCCTAAGTACCTCTAGTTAGGCTAACTTTAGCAATTATTCGTCGCCCCATTCAATCTCATTTTTTAGCGCCTGTAATGGTGTTAGAAGCATATCGGCTATGTCCATTCTTCCTCTAGCCTTATAGATATCTATAGCTTTTTGAAAATCTGTCACTGCCCCCTGTTTATCTCCTGTTAAAGTTCTAGCATGACTACGGTAGATATAAGCTTCTGCAAAGTCAGGATTGAGATTAATGGCTTGAGTAAAATCATCAAATGCTTCTTTGTAAAACCCTCTTCTACCTCGCTCGCGCCCTTGTTGATAAAGTTCGTTAGCTTTCACTATATCTTTTTCCATAACGTTACATCTGAACTTCTTTAACAAGTTGGAATAACTAGGGGTTTTTCTCCCATTCAGTCTCTCTTTGTATATGCTGTACCATATCGAGAACGATGTTATATCTTTGTGTATCTCTCCTATCCTTGTATATATTCAAAGCTTTATTGAGGTCTTCAAATCCTCCCTGTTCATCTTCTGTTAAATATCGAACGATAGCAAGAGAAACGTAAGCTTCTGCAAAGTTAGGATTGAGAGCGATCGCTTGGGTATAATTAGAAATTGCTTCCTGATAAAATCCTTTACGACCTAGTTCAATTCCCTGATGGTAAAGTTCGTTAGCTTTCATGAGATTTTTTAAACTCTCACACCTATCGTCTTACAGACAAATTTCCTCAAGTTGTAAAAAAGTTAACTATTTAAGGTTACTCGCCCCATTCAATTTCATTTTTTAGCGCCTGTAATGGCGTTAGAAGCAGATCGGCTATGTCGGTTCTTCCTCTAGCCTTGTAAATATCTATAGCTTTTTGAAAATCTGCCACTGCTCCCTGTTTATCTTCTCTTCCAGTTCTAGCATGAGCGCGGGCTATATAAGCTTCTGCATAATCTGGATTAAGTTTAATAGCTTGAGTAAAATCTGCAAATGCTTCCTGATAAAGTCCTGTTCTACCTCTGTCGAAACCTTGTTGATAAAGTTCGTTGGCTTTCATGGCAAGTTGTAATTTCTGTTCTTCAATGCGTTGCAGCTAATCTGCCTCAAGTATGTGGGACTATTTACAACTCTTCACCCATTTGAATATCTCTTTGAAACTCTTGCAACCTCCCTAAAAGAATATCAGCTATTTCTGATTTTCCTTGAGTTCTGTAGATATCTATAGCTGACTGAAGATCTTCAACTCCTCCATATTTATCCTCAAGTAAATAGCGAACGATAGCACGAGAAACGTAAGCTTCTGCAAAGTTAGGATTGAGAGCGATCGCTTGGGTATAATTAGAAATTGCTTCTTGATAAAATCCTTTACGACCTAATTCAATTCCCTGATGATAAAGTTCGTTAGCTTTCATGAGATTTTTTAAACTCTCACGCATATTATCTTACAGACAAATCTCTTCAATTTGCATAAAAGTAGACTTTTTGAGCTTACTCACCCCATTCAATTTCATTTTTTAGCGCCTGTAATGGCGTTAGAAGCATATCGGCTATGTCCGTTCTTCCTCTAGCCTTATAAATATCTATAGCTTTTTGGAAATCTGTCACTGCTCCCTGTTTATCCCCTAGTAGATTTCGAGTATCAGCGCGGAGCATATAAGCTTCTACAAAATCAGGATTGAGATTAATTGCTTGAGTGAAATCCTCAAACGCTTCTTTGTAAAGCCCTCTTCTAGCTCGATCGCGTCCTTGTTGATAAAGTTCGTTGGCTTTCATAGCAAACTGAGATTTCGCTGGTTTCTTTTGTAAAAATAGCATTATTTACGAAATAGTTTCTAAACAGCCTATGAGCTGCAACTATGAGTTACTTACAAAAATTTGCTATATTTATCAGCATCGCAACTGCAATTAATGGCATAGCTTTCAAGGCACAAGCTCAATTCTGTGCTGATGCCTCTCAGACAGCATTAACAAAAGCTCGACTAGATGAATAGGTCCTGGAATGCCTGGAAGACTTTTCCTCAATCCACCAAATTCAGATCCAGATTAATTACTAGATTAGAGATTATCTGAGTTATATCTTAATACAGGCATAGGGCTTAGTGTTATCATTGCCCTATGCCTTTAGTTAAATTTATTCAAATTAATACTTTTATTTCGTTGTTTTAATTAGACAAAAATATGACTCTAGAGCAGAAAAGAGGGATTGAATCTATTGACTTAAATCAGACCTTTTTTTTCGTTAAAGCCTCAATAGAATCTGTAGCATCAGCCTTTGTTCGAGTAAGACAAGCGGATAGATGGGAACAGGATGTGTACGATCGCGAAATAGTAACTACAGGTCAAGGTTTTATTGTATTTCAGTTTAAAGAACAAATTTGGACATCAATATACAACTTCGGTTTTGTCCCAGGTTGTACTCCACTTGAAAAAAAGGATGCTCAAACTCTTTCTAGCCTGCTACAAACTCGCACTGTTTACTATAGAGTGAGTGATACGGGTGGCTATATTGGCTATGAATTATATGAAAACGGCAACCTTATAGAAATGCTGGACTTTGAAGAGGATATTTCTTTTAACTTCCAATCCCAAAATCGTCAGCTTCGACGTGAAGACATGGGAAGTGTATACGGATTCATCTATGATTTTATGGTCGAGCAAGATATTTATATTCCAGCTATACGTCGAGTTGAAAATCAGCAAGGTTACTTGCGGCTGCTGGGTCCTGAATTAGAGAATTTAGAGGGCAGTGACTTTGAACGACTAGATTATTTAGCACTAAGTTAAAAACATAGTAGGGGCGCACAATTATCAGGGCGCACATCTGTACGCCCCTACAAAACAAAAATTAATGCACAGCCTCAGTAGGTAATTCTGCACCAGCAG